>Ga0105252_10000067_pt1 | contig 84901 bp, 81 predicted proteins | sample EasRivMeERMZT100_FD_89675 | JGI IMG/M metagenome (GOLD analysis project Ga0105252, IMG submission 89675) | Soil microbial communities from meander-bound floodplain in the East River, Colorado, USA - East River MetaG ERMZT100 | ecosystem: Environmental > Terrestrial > Soil > Floodplain | place... | reverse complement strand
TCCGAATAGCATTCGTCGGATGCGACGACGAAGCCGTAGCGGTCGGCGAGCGTGAGGATCTCCTTCCATTCATCGAGACCCAGCACCTTTCCGGTAGGGTTTCCCGGCGAACAGACGTAGAGCAACTGCGTGCGGCGCCAGATCTCTTCTGGGATCGATGCGTAATCGGCGGCGAATCCCCGCTCGGAGACCGTGTTCGCATAGCAGGGCTGAGCGCCGGCGAGCAGGGCTGCGCCTTCGTAGATCTGGTAAAAGGGATTGGGGCAGACGACCACGGCATCGTCGCGGCCGGGATCGACCACCGTCTGGGCAAAGGCAAACAGGGCTTCCCGGGAGCCGTTGACCGGAAGCACCTCGGTTTTCCAGTCGATGGCGCGCAGGCCGTAACGCCGCACCAGCCACGCCGCGATCGACTGCCGCAACGCATCGCCTCCCGCGGTGGGAGGATAGGTGGAGAGTTTGGGCAAGGCCTCCGACAGCGCGCGCTTGATCAGCTCGGGCGTCGGATGCCTCGGTTCGCCGATACCGAGGCTGATGTGGGCGAGGGCCGGATTGGGCGCAGCGTCCTCGAAGAGTTTCCGCAGCTTTTCAAACGGATACGGCTGCAACGACCGCAGTCTTGGGTTCATATGAAGGCTTGGGAAACGCCGGGGCCGGCTTCGGCCGCACGCGTCAACGCGTACTCCGTTGCTCCTCGACCGGAGGAAGCTCGATGCCCGGCGCAGGCTTCCATCCCGGCTTTCTATGCTCGGCCACCACGCTGGTGAAGATTCCGCCGCGGACATGGAACCGCGCAATGAGACGCAGAAACCGCGGCGAAAGCAGCCTGACCAGATCGTCGCAGATCCGGTTCGTGACCGCTTCGTGGAACGCCCCTTCGTTCCTGTAGGACCAGACGTAGAGCTTGAGACTTTTCAGCTCCACGCACTTGCGGTCCGGAACGTAGTCGAGAAAAAGCGTCGCGAAATCCGGCTGCCCGGTCTTTGGACACAGGCAGGTGAATTCGGGCATCTGCATCCGGATCAGATAGTCGCGGCGCGGGTTCGGGTTTGGGAAACTCTCCAGCGATCTGCTTGGCTTGGACGGCATTCGAGGTCTGGATGCGCAAGTGGAGGTGGTATTATATGTGCACTGTTTCATCGACAATGAATCCGGCTGGCAGCCGGTTTTCTTTTATCCGGATTACAGCTCTGCTCGCGTGCGGCTCACCCAAATCAAGCTCGCCGGCTTCAAGTCCTTCGTCGAGCCCACGGCGGTAAATGTCCCGGGACAGCTGGTCGGCGTGGTCGGGCCGAACGGGTGCGGCAAGTCCAATCTCATCGACGCCGTCCGCTGGGTACTCGGAGAGTCCCGCGCCGCCGCCCTTCGTGGCGACTCGATGCAGGACGTGATCTTCAACGGCACAAGCCTGCGCAAGCCCGTCGCGCGAGCCAGCGTCGAGCTGTCCTTCGACAACAGCCTCGGCAGGGCGGCGGGCCAATGGTCGCAGTACGCGGAGATCTCGGTGAAGCGCGTGCTGCAGCGCGACGGCGAGTCTGCCTATTTCATCAACAACACCCACGTGCGCAGGCGCGACGTGCAGGACATCTTTCTCGGCACCGGTCTGGGCCCCCGCGCCTATGCCATCATCGAGCAGGGGATGATCTCGCGCATCATCGAAGCGAAGCCCGAGGAGCTGCGCGTGTTCCTGGAAGAAGCCGCGGGAGTGTCCAAATACAAGGAAAGGCGGCGCGAAACCGAGCATCGCCTCGCCGACACGCGCGAGAACCTGGCGCGTGTGAGCGACATCCGATCGGAGCTCGGTTCGCAGGTCGAGCGGCTCGAAAAGCAGGCCGAGGTCGCTCGACGGTATAACGAGCTTTCGGCCGAGCGAATCACCAAGCAGAATTTATTGTGGCTCCTGCGCCGCAACGACGCGGAGGCCGAAGTGCAGCGCCAGTTGCGCGAGATCGAGCGCAGCGCAATCGAACTGGAATCCGAAACCGCCCGGTTGCGGGAAATCGAGCGCGAGCTCGAGCAGTCCCGCGAAGACCACTACGCCGCGGGGGATGCGCTAAGCGCCGCCCAAGGCGAGCTCTACGGGGCCAACGCCGAGGTATCGAGGCTGGAAACCGAGATGCGCTTTGTGGCCGAAACACGGCAGCGTCTCGAGGCGCAGCTCAGTCAGATGCAGGCGCAGCGCGACGCCGGCCAGCAGAGCGAAGCCGAGTTGCGGGAAGCGCTCCGGTCCTGGCAAGCGCGGCTCGATCAGTCGCGTCACGGGCTGGAGCAGGCAAGGCAAAAACTCGCCTCGGAGCAAGCCAAGCTTCCGCAGATAGAAAAAGCCTCCCGCCTGCTGCAGGGACAGATTGCCGGTGAACGCGAGCGCATCGCCCAGGCCGAGCAGGCATTTCAGCTGGAACAGGCGCATCTTGCTCATGCCGGAAAGACCTTGCAGGGGCTGGAGCAACGCGAGGAGAGACTGCTCGCCGAGCGTGCCGAGCTCGGCGCGCCCGATTCGCAGTCGCTTGCACGCCTCGCGCAGGAACTGGAGCAGAGCACCGCCGAGCTTTCCCGCCAGGAAGCGCTGCTGGAACAGCTCGAGGCGGCCCGCGCCGCCCTGGACAGCCAGCGTCAAGCGACCGTCGACGGCATGCAGACCCTCGAGCGCGAGCTTTCCGCGCTTGACGGCAGGTTGCTCACGCTTCAGAAAATCCAGAACCAGGTGGAGGAGAACAGCAAGCTGCAGGACTGGATCACCCGGCACCAGCTCGCGTCCAAACCGCGCCTGTGGCAGAAGATTCGCGTCGAAGCCGGCTGGGAGACGGCCGTCGAGTCGGTTCTGGGCGAGCGCCTGCATGCGATGGAACTGTCCGATCCGGAGCTGCTGCAGCGGCTGGTCGAGGACCCGCCTCCTGCCAAGGTGAGCGCCTTTATTCCGGGTTCCGATGTGGAGCAGCCGCGCGAGGCCGGACTGAAACCCCTCGCCGACTACGTCGAGGCGGTCGAAACCCCCGTAGGCGGGATCATCGCTGCATGGCTTGCGCCTTACTACGCGGTGGAGGGCGTACCCCGACTCATGACCCGGATGGCTCTGCCGCCGCAGGTCGTGCTCGTCAATCGCGAGGGCCATCAATTCAGCCGCTTCGGGGTCAATTTTCACGCGAGCGATCCGGCGGATACCGGGATTCTTGCAAGACAGCGCGAAATCGAGGCATTGGGCAACGAGGCGCGCGGGCGCCAGGACGAAATCGAGAGAAGACGCGAGGAGCTTGCGAGGCTCGATTCCTCATTGGCCGAGCACGACGAAGGACTCGCCAAGCTGCGCGTCGTGGGAGCGACGCTCAAGCAGCGGCATCACGAGCGTCAATTGGAAAACCTGAGGCTCGTTCAAGGGCAGGAGAGGTACCAGGAGCGCAGCGGGCAGATCGAAGCGGAGCTTGCCGAAATTGCCGCGCAGAAATCCCAGGAGCAGGCGGGCCAGACGGCCGCGGAGGCTGCCTTGGAGCAGCACCAACACGAAATCGACACCCTCTACGGGAAGCTCGAGCTGACCCAAAAGGACTATGACGCCGCGGAGCGCAATCTGGAATTGCACCGGCAGGTCCTGCTCGAGGCCGAGCGCAGCGTCCAGGACGCGGGTTATCTTGAGAAGGAAAGTATATCTAAAATCAGTGATATAGATAAATCATCTCATGTATTACTCGAACAAACTCAAAACACCGAACGAAGCCATGACGAGCTTCGCGCCGAGCTGTCCGGGGTCGACGACGGGCTGTTGCGGGGCCAGCTTCAGCAGGGCCTGGAAGCTCGAGTCGCCCGGGAACAGGCGCTCGCCGGGGTCCGAAGCCGACAAGAAGAAATTGCCGACGGGCTGCGCTCATCCGAAGAGGCACGGCTCGCCTGCGAGCACAAGTTGCAGCCGTTGCGCGATCGAATTGGGGAGCTCAAGCTCAAAGAACAGGCTGCGCGCCTGAGTTACGATCAGTTTGCCCAGCAGCTTCGCGAGGCGGGCGCCGACGAGGCGGAGCTCGCGGCCGCGCTCAAGCAGGGACAGAAGGCGGCGCCGCTGCAGGGTGAGATTACGCGCATCACCAATGCCATCGCCGAGCTCGGGGCGATCAATATGGCGGCGCTGGAAGAGCTGACGGTGCACCAGGAACGCAAGCAGTTTCTGGACGCCCAGTCCGCCGACCTTAGCGCGGCGCTGGAGACTCTGGAGGGCGCAATTCGCAGGATCGACCGGGAAACGCGGGATCTGCTGCAGTCGACCTTCGAAGTGGTGAACCGCCATTTCGGGCAGATGTTCCCGGCGCTCTTTGGGGGAGGGGAGGCGCGACTCGTCATGACCGGCGAGGAAATCCTCGACTGCGGCGTGCAGGTCATCGGGCGCCCCCCAGGGAAGAAGAATACGACCATTCACCTGCTTTCCGGCGGGGAAAAAGCGTTGACGGCGATTGCCCTGGTGTTTTCCTTCTTCCAGCTCAATCCTGCGCCGTTCTGCCTGCTCGATGAAGTGGACGCTCCGCTTGATGACGCCAATACCGAGCGTTTCTGCGAACTGGTCCAGAAGAAGTCGCAGCAGACACAATTCCTGTTCATCAGCCACAACAAGATCACCATGGAAATGGCTCATCAGCTGATCGGGGTGACCATGCAGGAGCAAGGCGTATCGCGTGTCGTGGCCGTTGATATCGAGGAGGCGTTGAAGCTGCGGGAAGAACCCGCCGCCGCCTGAAAATGAGCGAACTGCAGCTCGGCCTTCTGGCGATCGGCGCCGCGGTCGTCGCGGGCGTTTTCTTTTACAACAAGTGGCAGGAACGGCGGTACCGGCACGACGTGCAGGCGGGCTTCACCTCGCGGCACGATGACGTGCTGATGGGGATCAAGGGCGGCACCAAGCAAGATCAGCCGTTCTTTGCGGGCCGCGCCGACCCCGCCCTCGGGTCTCTGGACGCCGACGCGGGAGCCAAAGCGCGAGGTCTGTCCGAGCTTCTGGATTTCATCGTTCCGATCGAGACGCCGGACGAGGTTCCGGGGGTGGCCGTTCTCGGCGCTGCTGCTGCTGCGCAAAGGCGCTGCTCAAGACCGATTCACTGGGAGGGCTTTGACCCGGAGCAGAACGCCTGGGAGCCCCTCGCACCGGATCGGAGCTACTCACGGCTGCGCGCAGGAATGCAGCTTGTCGACCGTCGCGGCGCCGCGGACGAGGAGCAGGTGGCCGAGTTCGGGGCAGCGATAGAAGAGGCCGCGGCATCGGTCGAGGTTCTCGCGACGGTGCCAGATGCGGCTTCCGCATTGGCCAGGGCCAGGGAACTCGACAGCTTCTGTGGCGAAGTCGATATCCGGGTCGCCGTCCATATCCTGAACGACGCGACCCCATTCCCGGGGGCCCGGCTCGCGGGACTTGCAGCCTCGCTGGGTTTCAAGCTCGACCCTGCGGAGGGAAAGTTTCTAAACCGCGACAAGGACGGGCGGGTTCTCTTCGCGCTTCTGAACTTCGACGCTGCCCGGTTCGATGTCGATCGTCTGAACGCGCTCGCCCTGCACGGGGTGACCCTGGAGCTCGACGTCCCGCGGACACCCCGCGGCGTATTCGAGCAGTTCCGCGATCTGGCGAGATCGCTTGCCCAAGGGCTCAACTCCCGCATCGTCGACGACAACCGTCAACTCCTGGGCGCCGCGGCGTTCGACGCCATCGGCGCCCAAGTCCAAGCCGTGCACGCGAGCATGGAGGCGCGCGGCATCGTCCCGGGCGGGGCGCTCGCCCTGCGGCTGTTTTCCTGATGGCGGTTCCTGAAGCGGTTCGCAAACGCGCGGAGGCGCTTCGCCGGGACATCGAGACGCACAATTACCGCTATTACGTGCTCGACGCGCCGACCATCCCGGACGCGGAGTACGACAGATTGTTCCAGGAGCTGGTCGAACTGGAGGCAAAGTTTCCGCAGCTTGCCACGCCGGATTCGCCGACCCAGCGCGTCGGCGGCGCGCCGCTCGAGGAGTTTCCCCAAGTCACCCACCGCACGCCGATGCTTTCCCTCAACAACGCCTTTACCGAGTCCGATGTGAGCGGTTTTGATCGGCGGGCTCGCGAGGCGCTCGGTCGGGATGAAATCGAGTATGCGGCGGAACCGAAATTCGACGGCCTCGCGATCAGCCTGGTATACGAGCGCGGGCGCCTGGTGCATGGCGCGACCCGGGGCGACGGTTACACCGGAGAAGACGTGACAGGGAACTTGAAAACGGTGCGCTCGATCCCGCTCAAGCTGCGTGGAGCTCGTCCGCCCGAATCAGTCGAGATTCGCGGCGAGATCATCATGTACAAGGCGGATTTTGACCGGATGAACGCGCGCCAGCGCGAGCGTGGCGAAAAGGAGTTCGCCAACCCCCGCAACGCCGCTGCGGGGAGCGTCCGGCAGCTCGACCCCAGGATGACCGCGCAGCGGCCGCTGCGTTTTCTTGCCTACGGGCTGGGCGATTCCACCGGCACGCAGTACAAGCGTCACAGCGAAGTTCTGGATTGGATCGCAGACGAAGGCCTGGCCGTGTCAACCGAGCGTGCCACGGTGAAGGGGCTGTCTGGTCTTTTCGGTTTTTACCGGATCATGGGCGAAAAGCGCGACAAGTTGCCCTACGCCATCGACGGCGTGGTCTACAAGGTCAACAATCTTGCGGACCAGCGCTCGCTTGGGTTCGTGTCGCGCGCGCCGCGGTTCGCATTGGCGCACAAATACGCGCCCGAAGAAGCCCTGACCGATGTGCTCGACATCGAAGTCCAGGTCGGGCGGACCGGAGCGCTGACGCCGGTGGCACGCCTGAAACCGGTGAGCGTCGGCGGTGTAACGGTCACCAACGCCACGCTGCACAACGAGGACGAAGTGCGAAGGAAGGATGTGTGGCGCCGGGATGCCGTATTCGTGAGGCGGGCCGGGGACGTGATCCCGGAGGTCGTAGGGGTGTCAAAAGCCGGTCCGCGCACGCGGGCGGATCGATTCGAAATGCCCGTTGCCTGCCCGGTGTGCGGCTCCGAGGTCGTGCGCCTGGAGGGGGAGGCGGTGGCGCGCTGCACGGGGGGACTGTTTTGCCCGGCCCAGCGCAAGCAGGCTCTCCTGCATTTCGCTTCCCGCCGGGCGATGGACATCGACGGTCTGGGAGAGAAGCTCATCGATCAGCTGGTTGAGCGAAAGATCGTGCGCACGCCCGCCGATCTCTACGATCGCAGCAGGGTCGATGTGGGCGCGCTCGCCGGACTTGATAGGATGGCCGAGAAGTCGGCGCAAAACGCCATAGCTGCGATAGAAAAAGCGGGCAAACCGTCGCTTGCCCGCTTCATCTTCGCCCTGGGAATTCCGGGAGTGGGAGAGGAAGTCGCCAGGATACTCGCAAGACACTTCGGCCGGCTGGATAGACTGCTCGACGCCGAGTGGGCCGATATCGCGGAAAGGAAAAAGCAGTCTCAGAAGGAGAACGCGGCCCGAAAGAGAAGAGGAGAAGCTCCGCTGCCTTCTGTTCTCGAGGGAATCGGGCCTGAGCTGATGGATAGCCTCGAAAAGTTCCTGTCTCAAGAACACAATAGAGAAGTCATCGCGCGGTTGACCGAGGGCGCTCACCGGATTCGAGTGCAGACCGAGATCCCGAAGTCGACCACCACGTTTGCCGGGAAGACTTTCGTCCTTACCGGAGCTTTACCGGGCATGACGCGCGACGAAGCGAAAGAACTGATCGAAAGTCTCGGCGGCAAGGTCGCCGGTTCGGTATCGAAGCAGACGGACTATGTCGTTGCCGGCGACGATGCGGGTAGCAAGCTCGAAAAGGCGCAACATCTGGGCGTGACCATAATCGATGAGGCAGGCCTGCGGAAAATGTTGAAGGAGTCCAAGTCGTGAAAAAGGTAACGAAAGCCGTTTTCCCCGTGGCCGGCATGGGCAGCCGCTTTCTTCCGGCAACCAAGGCGAGCCCGAAGGAGATGATGCCGATCGTCGACAAGCCGCTCATTCAGTACGCCGTCGAAGAGGCCGTGGCGGCGGGAATCACTGACATGGTGTTCATCACCGGCCGCAACAAACGCGCTATCGAGGACCACTTCGACAAGGCCTACGAAGTCGAGGCGGAGCTCATGGCGCGCGGGAAGACCGAATTGCTCGATCTGATCCAAAGCGTCATCCCCAAATCGGTGAACTGCATCTACATCAGGCAGCCCGAGGCTCTCGGACTGGGCCACGCGGTGCTGTGCGCGCAGCCGGCGGTCAACAATGAGATTTTCGCCGTGATCCTGGCCGACGATCTGATCGACGGCAGCCCGCCGGCGCTGCGGCAGATGACCGACGTATTCGAGCGGCACCAATCCTCGGTGCTGGCGGTCCAGCAGATCCCGCGCGAGCACACGTACCAGTACGGAATAGTCAGGACCGAGCCGGTTGCCGGGGACATAGAGCGCGTGATGGCAATCGTCGAGAAGCCCAAGCCGGAGGCTGCGCCCTCCAACCTCGCGGTGGTCGGACGATATATCCTGACTCCGCGAATTTTTCATCACCTTGCGCAAATCAAGCCGGGGGCAGGAAGCGAAATCCAGCTCACCGACGCGATCTCCGCGCTGCTCACCGAGGATCGCGTGCTGGCGTACCGTTTCACCGGGACGCGCTACGACTGCGGTTCGAAGCTCGGGTACCTGCAAGCGACCGTGGCATACGGGCGCAAGCATCCCGAGATCGGGGCGGCGTTCGAGCAGTTTCTCAAGACGCTCTGATGCGCCGCCAGCCGGGGACGCATATACTTCGCGCGCATGAAACCCGACGAGGCCTGGGAAATCCTGGAGCGCGCGGATCTATTGTGCAGCGAGGCGGAAGTGCGCGCCGCGATCGCGCGCCTTGCGTCGGAAATCACAGCGAGTTTGAAGGACCGCTGCCCGCTCGTTCTCGCGGTCATGGGCGGCTCGATTTTCTTTGCCGGTCAGCTCCTGCCCCAGCTGCGTTTCCCGCTCGAGTTCGACACTATCCAGGCGTCGCGTTACGGCAAAGCCACCTCGGGCGGCAGCATCGTGTGGACGGTGGAGCCCGGCGAAAACGTCAGAGGCCGCAACGTGCTCGTGCTCGATGACATTCTCGATGGCGGCGTAACGCTCGCCGCGATCCGGGAGCGCGTGCGTTCGTTGGGCGCCGCGGCGTTTTTCAGCGCCGTGCTTACCGAGAAGGACGTCGGCCACGCGAAACCGATCGTCCCGGATTTTGTAGGTCTGAAGCTGCCGAACCGGTACGTATTTGGCTGCGGTATGGACGTGTCCGGAGCCTGGCGCAACCTCCCGGCGATCTACGCCGTGAAGAGCTCCTGATCGCGATGCTTGCAATCATCGGCGGCACCGGGCTGACGCAGCTCGCCAATCTGGACGTTTCGCGCCGCCAGGTCGTGCGCACGCCTTATGGGGAACCTTCGGGGCCTGTCACCTTCGGCGCCATCCACGGCGTGCAGGTCATGTTCCTCGCGCGCCACGGATACGGTCACACGATTCCGCCGCACCAGGTGAACTATCGCGCGAATCTCTGGGCGCTCAAGGAGCAGGGCGCCGGCGAAATCGTGTCGGTCGTATCGGTCGGGGGCATTCGCGCAGACCTCGGCCCGGGAATGATCGTCGTTCCCCACCAGATCATCGACTACACCTGGGGCAGGAAGAACACGTTCTTTGAGAACGAGGCGCCGGTCAAGCACATCGACTTCACCGAACCGTACACCGCAACGCTGAGAAACAAACTGCTGTCGGCCGCCAAAGCTTGCGGCGAGACCGCCATCGACGGCGCCGTCTACGCGGCGACGCAGGGGCCGCGGCTGGAAACGGCCGCGGAAATCGACCGGCTGGAAGGTGAAGGCGCCGACATCGTGGGCATGACGGGAATGCCCGAGGCGGCACTGGCGCGCGAGATCGACCTGGAATATGGGGCGATCGCCGTCATCGTGAATCATGCGGCCGGCCGCGGAGCAAGCGCCGGCGGCGTATCGCTGCAACAGATCGAGGAAGTGGTAAAGGACACCATAGGCCGAGTACGCAAGATCATCGAGGGGTTCGTGGCGGCAAAATGATTCGCGAAGTCCTGAGGATGGGCGATGCCCGGCTGCTGGAGAGATCGCGGCCCGTCGATGCGTTTGGCACGGCGCAGCTGCGCGAGCTGATCGCCGATATGCGCGACACCATGGAGCACCTGAACGGGGCGGGACTGGCTGCCCCCCAGATCGGCGTGCCGTTGCGGGTCGTGATTTTCGGGGTCACCCGGAACCCGCGCTATCCCGATGCCGAGGAGGTCCCGGATACGGTGCTGATCAATCCGGTCATCACACCGATCGGCGAGGAGATGGAGGAAGCATGGGAAGGCTGCCTTTCGATACCGGGCATGCGCGGCGTCGTCCCGCGATTCATGCGAGTGCGCTATCAGGGGTTTGACGAATCGGGCCAGGCGATCGATCGCAGCGTCGAAGGATTTCATGCACGCGTCGTGCAGCACGAATGCGATCATCTGGACGGAGTCCTGTATCCCACGCGCATTCGCGACATGTCCAAGTTTGGCTTCGTGGATGTCCTGTTTCCCGACCAGGAGTTGATCGACGAATAGGCGCCGGGTCCGCGGCCCGGGCCGGACCGACCTACGCCTGGAGCGCTTTCAGCAGGTCGGTTTCGAACTGCAGCACGGTCTTGGGGCTGGTGAGCGCGGCGCCGGAAACGACGAACACGTCCTCGGCACGCTCGCCGAGCGTCGCGATCTTTGCCGTGTGCAGGTCGACTTGGTAGCTGCCGAGCACTCGAGCGATCGCATAGAGGAGGCCGGGCCGGTCGCCGGCGGTGATTGAAAGGGAGTGGTACTGCCCTTTCTCGTCCGGGACGATACGCACCTCGGGTGCGATGGGGAAGTGCTTCACGCGGCGCGATACTCGCCCCCGGAACGGCTGAGGCAGGGGAATTTGATTCGCGAGCCAGTTTGTCAGCTCCTTTTCGACTTGAGCGATCATGTCGCGCGGATGCCCAGCGCTGCCCACGTCCATCACCTGGAAAGTGTCGAGCGCGTAACCGTGCCTGGTCGTATAGATCTTGGCGTCGACGATGCTGAAACCGATCGACCCGAAGTAGCCGCAGATGCGGGCGAACAGCTCGCGTTGATCGGGGACGTAGATCATGACCTGCAGTCCTTCGCCCGCCGGCGACAGCCGAGCCTTGACCACCGGCTTGTCCGCGCCTGGCCGATAATGCAGCAGGCGTGTGTGCCAGGCGATTTCCTGGGCATCGTGGCGCAGGAAGTAGGGCACGTCGAAGTGGCCCCATAGCGGATCCTGCACCGTGTCCGACAGCGCGTACAGCCGCAACAGGCGCTTCGCTTCGTCCTGCTTGCGCTGGATGTACTGGTCGGCCTCGATCTTTCCCCCCTTCAGTACGTACTGCGTGGCGCGAAACAGGTCCTCCAGAAGCTTGCCTTTCCATGCATTCCACACCTTGGGGCTTGTGCCGCGGATGTCCGCGACGGTGAGCAAATAGAGCGCAACCAGCCGCCGCTCTGTGCCGGCAATGTCGGCGAAGCGGCGCACGACCATCGGATCCGACAGGTCCTGTTTCTGGGCGACCGACGACATGGTCAGATGGTGTTCGACCAGGAACTCGACGAGCTGCGCGTCCTCCGCCGACAAACCGTGCTGGCGGCAGAAACGCCGGGCTTCAAGCCTGCCCAGTTGCGAATGATCGCCCCCCCGGCCTTTGGCGATGTCGTGAAAGATCGCGGCGACATAGAGGAGCCAGTGCCGATCGAGCCCTGCGATAAGCCGACTGCACAGCGGATACTCGTGCGCAAACTCGAGCATGGTGAAGCGTCGCAGGTTGCGCACCACGGTGAGGATGTGCTGATCGACGGTATAGACGTGGAAGAGATCGTGCTGCATCTGGCCGACGATGCGGCGGAAAGCGGGCAGGTATCGTCCCAGGATGCCGTATTGGTTCATGCGACGCAGTTCGTGCACGATCCCGCGTGGCTGCTGCAGGAGCGACAAGAAGATCGCCCGGTTGTGCGGATTGCGCCGAAAAGCTGCGTCGATGCGATCGCGCGCGCGCCAGAGTGCGCGCAGCGTCTGGGCCGTCATGCCTTTCAACTCGGAGTGCTGCTGCATGACGAGAAAACTTTCGAGAATCGCAGAGGGGTCGCGCTCGAAAAGATCCGCCGGACGCGCCTCGAGCAACTCGCCTACGAGCCCGAATTTTTCATTGATCGCCACGGTGTCGGAACTCTTCACCGGAAATATTTCGGTGCCCAGGTTCTGGAGCAGTATGGTGCTCAGCTGTGTAACCGCCTTTGCGGTGCGGAAATACGCCTGCATCAGTTGCTCGCCGGCACGGCGGTGCGCGGTGGCGGAATACCCGAGCTCGCGCGCCAGGCTTTCCTGATAGTCGAACAGCAATCGGTCCTCTCGGCGCGCGGCGGCGTAGTGCAAGCGCACGCGCAGGCTCTCAAGCAGCTTGTAATGCCGGCGCGCCTGGCGTGCTTCCTCCCGGGTGATCAAACCGCGACGCGCCAATTCGGCCCAGGAATTGCCGAGATTGCAGGCGCGGCTGATCCAGAGTACTACCTGTAAGTCCCGCAGGCCGCCTGGAGCTTCCTTGAGGTTGGGTTCGAGGTTGTAGGGGCTGTCCTGAAACTTCGTATGGCGCTGCTCCTGCTCCAGACGCTTGGCTTTGAAGAATATCTGGTGGTCAAGACATTCGCGCCGCGCGCGGACGAAGCGGCCAAAGAGCCCGCGGTTTCCGGTGAGCAGTCTAGCCTCGAGGAGGCTGGTCATCACGGTGACGTCCTTGGTGGCTTCCTCGACGCACTGGGCGACCGTGCGCACGCTGTGGCTCAGTTCAAGCCCGGTATCCCAGAGCCTTCCAACGAGATCCTCGATCGTCGAGACCAGGCTGGCGGAAGGCGGTTCCTGGAGGAGCACCAGGACATCGATGTCGGAATGCGGATAGAGCTCGCCGCGCCCGTAGCCGCCGACCGCGAGTAGCGCGAGGGAAGCCGGTAGCCGCAGCCGGCGCCACATCTCTCTGAGGACCCGGTCGACCAACTTACGGTGCTCGCGCAGCACCAGTGCGCCATCGGCGCTCTTTTGGAACTTGGCCTGAAGCGCCGCGCGCTCAGCCTGTACGTCCGCCTTGAGTCGAGCAAGCGCTGGCCCGGAGTCCGGGAGCGTTGCGGGGGAAGACAACATGAGGCTAATGGTTTGGCGGGGGCGGCGCGCCTGCCGAAGCAGTCAATACCTCGTACCCCGTCCCGGTGACGAGGACGGTGTGCTCCCATTGCGCCGAGAGGCTGTGGTCCTTGGTGACGATGGTCCAGCCGTCGGCAAGCTCCCGTATCGCGGGTTTGCCGGCGTTGATCATGGGTTCGATCGTGAAGATCATGCCGGGCTGGAGACGCAAACCGGTTCCCGGTCGCCCGTAGTGGAGGACCTGGGGCTCTTCGTGGAACTTGCGACCGATTCCGTGGCCGCAGAACTCGCGCACGACGCTGTAGCCATGGCCTTCGGCATGCTCTTGTATCACAGCGCCGACATCACCGAGAAAAGCCCCGGGACGCACCGCCTTGATGCCCAGCCACATGCACTCGTAAGTGATTTCGCATAGCCGCCTGGCCTGGATTGAGGGCTCTCCGACGTAGAACATGCGGCTGGAGTCGCCGTGAAAGCCGTCCTTGATCACGGTAACGTCGATGTTGAGGATGTCGCCCGTCTTCAACACGCGTTCGCCCGGAATGCCGTGACAGACCTGATGGTTTACCGACGTGCAGATGGAGCTCGGAAAGGGCTTGTAGCCGGGCGGCGCATAATTCAGGGGGGCCGGGATCGCATTCTGCTCATTGACGATGAAGTCGTTGCAGAGGTGGTCCAGCTCGCCGGTGGTGATCCCGGGCCGGACGCGCGGGGCGATGAAGTCAAGCACTTCCCCGGCGAGTCGTCCTGCCACGCGCATGCTCCCGACTTCCTCGGCGGTCTTCAGGTGTATCGCCATGCCTTAGAAAAAAAGTGCGAAGAATAGATCATGCGCTGTGAAGGAGCAAACCGCAGACCCGAGGAGCCGGCGCAAGGGGTTCGAGTAATGCTCTGTTTGCACAGGAAAAACTTGCGCTGATTTCGACGCACGTGCTATCATTTTAAGGCTAGCCGGGCTTTGGGCTCGGCTAAATTTTTGCCGCTCCGCTGTTAGGGTGCCCGCGACCGATGAATTCAGCGGGTCATTTGGCCGGACGGCTCCAAGATCAACCCTAACCGGAGTCACCATCATGTCGACCACGATGCGCCAAATGCTCGAAGCGGGCGTGCATTTCGGCCACCAGACCCGCTACTGGAATCCGAAGATGGCGCCCTTCATCTTCGGCCACCGCAACAAGATTCACATCATCAACCTGGAAAAAACCATGGTGATGTATCAAGAGGCGATGAAATTCGTTCGCAAGCTCGCCTCGAACAAGGGCACCCTCCTGTTTGTCGGCACCAAGCGCCAGGCGCGCGAAATCGTCCGGGAGGAAGCCGAACGGTGCGCGGCTCCTTTCGTCGATCACCGCTGGCTGGGCGGCATGCTCACGAACTTCAAGACGGTGCGCCAATCGATCAAGCGGCTCAAGGAAATGGAGGCGATGATCCAGGACGGCAGTATCGAGAAGATGCCGAAAAAGGAAGGGTTGCAGATCCAGCGCGAGCTGACCAAGCTCACGCGCAGCCTCGGGGGAATCAAAGAGCTCGACCGCCGGCCCGATGCCCTCTTCATAGTCGATGTCGGCTACCAGAAAGGGGCGGTTGCCGAAGCGAAGAAGCTCGGCATTCCCGTCATCGGCGTGGTCGATACCAATCATTCGCCGGAGGGGATTGCCTACGTGATCCCGGGTAATGACGATTCCAGCCGTGCGATCCGTTTGTATGCCCGTGGAATCGCCGACTCGATCTTGGAGGGCCGCAACCAGGTCGTGCAGGAGATCGTCGGTGCGACCTCGGACGAGTTCGTCGAGGTGGAAGAGTCCGGAGCGCGGGCGGAATGATCGACAACTGCGGCGCAGAAAAGAAGGGCGGCAGCCCTTTTTTTTTAGGTCCTTCCCGGTGAGATTTCAGGAATGACGGAAATCACCGCAGGCATGGTCAGGGAGCTGCGCGACAAGACCGACGCACCGATGATGGAGTGCAAGAAAGCGCTGGTCGAGGCGGGCGGCGACCTAGCCAGGGCCGAAGAGCTCCTGCGAATCAGGCTGGGCAACAAGGCGTCCAAGGCCGCGACACGCACGGCAGCCGAGGGCGTGGTGGTGGTGCACGTCGCGCCCGATGGGAAAACCGGCGCAATCGTGGAAGTCAACTGTGAGACCGATTTTGTCGCCAAGACCGCGGATTTCCTGAAATTCGCGGGGGCGCTGGCAGCTCTTGCCGCGAAAAATAAGCCGGCGGACACCGCTGCTCTCGGAGCGCTGCCCCTGGATGGCGTCACGGTCGAAGAGGCCCGCAAGGCATTGGTCGGGCGCATCGGCGAGAACATGTCTGTTCGCCGTTTTGCCAGGATCGAGGCGAAGGGTCGCCTGTCCCACTATATTCACGGCGGCGCAAAGATCGGCGTCCTTCTGGACTACTCCGGCGGAGATGATCAGCTGGGCAGAGACCTCGCGATGCATGTGGCCGCATCCAAGCCTATTGGCCTGTCGAAGGACGACGTTCCCGCCGAGCTCGTGAAGAAGGAGCGGGACATCGCTACGGCGAAGGCCGCCGAATCGGCCAAGCCTGCCGATATCATGAACAAGATGGTCGAGGGGAGCGTGCAGAAGTTTCTGAAAGATGTGACTCTGCTTGGTCAAATCTACGTCAAGGACCCTACGGGGAAGCAGACAGTGGAAGCCCTGCTCAAGGCTCGCGGCGCATCGGTCTCGCGCTTCGCGCTCTACGTGGTGGGCGAGGGGATCGAGAAAAAGGCAAACGGTGCAACCACGTGAGTGAAAGCGCCACGCCGAAATACAAGCGAATTCTGCTCAAACTGAGCGGCGAAGCGTTGATGGGAGACGATTCCTTCGGCATCAATCGCGCCACCATAGAGCGCATCGTCGGCGAAATCGCCCAGGTCTCGGCGCTCGGCCTGGAGATCGCGGTCGTCATCGGCGGCGGAAACATATTCCGCGGGGTGGCGCCGGGTGCCGCGGGAATGGACCGCGCCACGGCCGACTACATCGGAATGCTCGCCACGATCATGAACGCCCTGGCTCTCCAGGATGCGATGCGGCAGGCGGGCTTGAACGCGCGAGTGCAATCGGCGCTCAATATCGAGCAGGTCGTTGAACCCTACATCCGCAACAAGGCGATCCGCTACCTCGAGGAAGGCAAGATAGTCATTTTCGCCGCGGGAACGGGCAACCCGTTCTTCACGACCGATACCGCAGCGGCGCTGCGCGGCACGGAAATCGGGGCGGAAATGGTGCTCAAAGCCACCAAGGTTGACGGCGTTTACACCGCCGACCCCAAACTGCAGCCGGACGCCAAACGTTACGACAAGTTGAGCTTTGACGAGGCCATGATCAAGAACCTCCGCGTCATGGACGCCACGGCCTTCGCGCTTTGCCGCGACCAAAGACTCCCGATAACCGTGTTCAGCATACTGAAGGCCGGAGCGATGAAGCGGGTCATTACTGGAGAGAACGAAGGCACGCTCGTCTACGTCAGCGCTTGAGCCTGCAACGACGGAGCCAATCATGAATACCATCGCCGACGTCAGGAAAGCCACCGAACAGAAGATGACCAAGTCGCTCGATGCGCTCAAAGCCGATCTGGGCAAGGTGCGCACCGGCCGGGCGCACGCCGGGCTTCTCGACCATGTCATGGTGGATTACTACGGCAACCTGACGCCGATTCCCAAGGTTGCCAACGTGAGCCTGCTCGATGCCCGCAGCCTCGGGGTATCCCCCTGGGAGAAAAAGATGCTCGGGGCAATCGAGAAGGCCATCCGGGATTCCGATCTTGGCCTGAATCCTGCTTCGCAAGGGGACATGGTCCGAGTGCCGATGCCTGCGCTGACGGAGGAACGCCGCCGCGAGCTGATCAAGATAATCAAGCACGAAGCCGAAAACGCCAAGGTTGCGGTGCGTAATCAGCGCCGCGACGCCATTCACGCGCTCAAGGAGCTCCTCAAGAGCAAGGCCGTGTCCGAGGACGAGGAACGGCGCGCGCAGGAGGAGGTCCAAAAGCTTACCGACCGGTACGTTGCCGAAATCGACAGGATGATCGCCGGAAAAGAAACCGAGTTGATGGCGGTTTGATTCAATATCGCCGAAAAACCACATGAAACCCTTCACCAGTTCAACGCGCGAGATCCCACAGGTCGGGGACGTTCCGCGGCACATCGCAGTGATCATGGACGGCAATGGGCGCTGGGCCAAGAAGCGTTATCTGCCGCGCGTAGCCGGTCACAAACAAGGTGTCGAGACCGTGCGCCGGGTCACGCGCGCGTGCACAGAACGCGGGGTGGAGTTCCTGACCCTGTTTGCCTTCAGCTCGGAGAATTGGCGCCGGCCGGCCGAGGAAGTGTCGACGCTGCGGCAACTTTTCATGGGAGCCCTGGAGCAGGAGGCAGAACGTCTGCATCAGAACAAGGTGCGCCTGAAAATCATCGGCGACATCGAGCCGTTCGGGGCGCGCCTGGTCGAACTCGCACGCCGCGCCCAGGAGCTCACCGCGGCCAATACCGGGCTCACGCTCACCATTGCGGCCAACTATGGCGGGCGCTGGGACCTCATGCAGGCGCTCGCGAAGCTGGTGCGCAGCGGTCCCATGCCGGAAGCGGGATTCAGCGAGGAGCAGCTCGCTCCCCATCTTTCACTCAATTACGCGCCAGAGCCCGACCTGTTCATCCGGACGGGCGGGGAACAACGCATCAGCAATTTCCTGCTTTGGCAGCTCGCGTACACAGAACTGTATTTCACGCCGACGCTGTGGCCCGATTTCGACACCAAACAGCTCGATACCGCGATCGCCTGGTACCAGCAGCGCGAGCGCCGCTTCGGGCGGACCAGCGACCAGCTCGAGGCGGCCAAACGCGACGCGAACGGCCGGCGTAGGATCGCCTAAGGTTTCCCGCTCGGGAACGAGGGCGCGGGCGCTCATGCTGAAAACCCGCGTACTCACAGCGGTCGTCTTGTTGGCCGTGCTTCTCGCGGCCTTGTTCCTGCTGCCCAGGCACGGCTGGATCGCATTTTGCGCGCTATCTCTCGGTGCTGCCGCCTGGGAGTGGGGAGCGCTGGCATCGCTCGCCGCGGCCAGCCGCTCAGTCTATGCGGTGTTCATGGTTGGGCTCTTCGTCTTGCCCGGGGTCATTGAGCCGGCCTGGGCGGGCGGCTGGCATGCGCCCGTCTGGGTCTACTACGCCGGCGCGTTTTTCTGGCTTGTCCTCGCTCCGCTGTGGATGTGGCGCCGACCGCAGGTGAAGGACCGGGTCTGGTTGCTTGGGGCCGGCGCGTTCGCGCTGCTGCCGGCCGCTGCGGCTCTCGTGGATCTGCGCGCCGTCGCCCCATCCCTGTTGGTCGCGGTCCTGGTCACGGTCTGGATCTCCGATACGGCGGCGTATCTGATCGGCATGCGCTTTGGAAAGCACAAACTCGCTCCTCTCATCAGCCCCGGAAAAACCTGGGAAGGCGTCGCCGGGGCGCTGGCGGCGGTGGCGTTGTACGCAATCGTCTGGACAAGTTTGGGCAGCCCGGTGAAGATGGCAGCCTGGCCGGGCGGCGCGTCGGTGTGGATCCTCCCGGTTCTGCTTGGGCTGGCGGTTGTCGGAATGATTGGCGATCTGTTTGAATCTCTGATAAAACGCCAGGCGGGAGTCAAGGACAGCGGAACGTTCCTGCCCGGTCACGGGGGGCTGCTCGATCGGATCGACGCGCCCATGGCGATGCTTCCGCTTGCGGTGCTTGCATTCGTGAGATGACCCAGATTCAGAACGTCGCAATACTCGGCGCGACTGGCTCTATCGGTTCCAGCACGCTCGACGTGATTGCTCGACATCCGTCGCGTTTCCGTGTTGCGGTGCTGACCGCGCATCGCCAGGTCGATGAATTGGCGATGCTTTGCCAACGGCACCGCCCGGACTACGCGTGCCTCGCGGATGCCGCGCGCGCACCGCTGTTGCGCGAACGCCTGGCCGCAGCCGGGGTCAATTGCAGGGTTCTCGCCGGGGAAGCGGGGCTCGTGGAAGCGGCGTCGCTGCCTGAAGTGGACTGCGTCATGGCGGCGATCGTCGGCGCCGCCGGGCTGCGGCCCACGCTCGCTGCAGCAAGAGCAGGCAAGAAGCTGCTGCTTGCCAACAAGGAAGCGCTGGTCGTCGCGGGCGCGGTGTTCATGGAGACGGTGCGTGCCAGCGGGGCGATGCTGCTGCCGATCGACAGCGAGCACAACGCCATCTTTCAGTGTCTCCCGCCCTTCGCGGCGGGCGAACTCGCCGCGAAGGGCATCCGCAGAATTCTGCTGACCGGATCGGGCGGGCCTTTCAGGGCGCGAGCGCGCGCGGAGCTGCACCGCGTCACGCCGGAGGAAGCCTGCGCCCATCCCAACTGGGTCATGGGGCGCAAGATCTCGGTCGATTCAGCAACCATGATGAACAAGGGGCTCGAGATCATCGAAGCGCACTGGCTGTTTGGTGCAAGTCCGGAGCAGATCCAGATCGTCGTCCATCCGCAGAGCGTGGTGCACTCAATGGTCGAATACGCCGACGGTTCGGTGATCGCGCAGCTTGGGCACCCCGATATGCGCACACCGATCGCTCAGGCGCTCGCTTACCCGGAGCGAATCGAGGCGGGCGTCCCGCCCCTCGATCCCTTCGGAGTCGGCTCCCTGAGCTTCGAGCGGCCCGACTTCGAGCGCTTCCCGGCATTGAGCCTTGCCTACGCGGCGCTCAGGAGTGGCGGGGCCGCACCCGCTGCGCTCAACGCAGCTAACGAAGTCGCGGTAGCGGCTTTTCTGGAGGGCCGTCTGCCTTTCCTTGATATCACCACCGTGATCGAGGAAACGCTGGCGAGCGCGTCAGCCAAGCCGCTCGCCACGCTGGAGGATGTGCTTGCGGCGGACGCGAACGCCCGTGGGCAAGCGAAGCAAATCGTCGCGCGATTCAACTCCAACGCCGCATGAATCTCGCAATCACCATAATCGCTTTCATGGTCGCGCTCGGCGTGCTGATCGTGGTCCATGAGTACGGCCACTATCTGGTTGCGCGTCTGTGCGGAGTCAAGGTATTGCGATTCTCGATCGGTTTCGGCCGACCTATTTGGCGCATACGGCACGGCCGGGACCAGACGGAGTGGGTGATTGCCGTATTGCCGCTGGGCGGTTACGTGAAGATGCTCGATGAACACGAAGGGCCGGTTGCCCCCGAGGACGCACACCGGGCTTTCAACCGCCAGAGCGTCTGGCGTCGCTGCGCGATCGTCGTAGCGGGACCCTTGGCGAACTTCCTCCTGGCTATCGCGCTCTACTGGGCGCTTTTCGTCGGCGGCGTCCAGGAAGCGAAGCCGGTCTTGGCCGCGCCAGGTGCCGGAACCGTCGCGGAGGCAAGCGGGCTTGCGCGCGGTGAGACCATCTTGAAGATCAATGGCGAGCCAGTGGCCAGTTGGCAGCAGGTGCGCTGGCGGTTGCTCCAGTTGGCGGTGGAGAAACAGCCTGCGCGACTCGAGGTCATCGACGAAAAACGCCAGCTCACTTGGCGCACCCTGGATCTGTCGCGTTTCGAACTCGATGGATTCGATGGGGATCCGCTCGCTCGCCTGGGGCTGCGGCCTTTCCGGCCCGACGTAGCGCCGATCATCGGCAAGGTTCTGCCGGGAAGCGTGGCGGAGGCTGGAGGACTGCGCGCCGGAGATCGCGTGATTTCGATCGACGGCAGCGAAATCCGAGTCTGGGAGGACGTCGTCAGGGCAGTTCGAGCCCGCCCGGAAGAACTCGTTCGCCTGCGGGTCTTGCGGGACGGCACAGCGACCGAGATCGGCCTGCGGCCGGAGGCTGCGCAGCAGGGCGGCGAGCGCTTTGGCCGCATCGGAGCGGCGCCTCACGTCGATGAGGAAGCGATCAAGCAATATGTAACGGTCGTGCGCTATGCGCCCTCGACCGCGCTCGCCATGGCGCTCGAACGAACCTGGGAAATGTCGGTGTTCAGCTTGAAGATGCTCGGGAAGATGGTGGTCGGCGAGATTTCCTGGAAGAACTTGAGCGGTCCGGTCACCATCGCCGATTACGCGGGTCAAACGGCCCAGATCGGTCCAGGCGCCTATGCCGCATTCCTTGCGCTTATCAGCATCAGTCTCGGGGTACTCAATTTGCTGCCGATTCCGTTATTGGACGGTGGGCACTTGCTGTATTATGTCGCCGAGATTCTGAAGGGCAGTCCTGTTTCCGAGCGAGTGATGGAACTGGGCCAGCGTCTGGGGCTGACCGTACTCCTGTTCCTGATGGCGTTCGCTCTCTATAACGACTTCAACCGCCTGTTGGCGGGCTAATAATTCCCTCAGTGAAAAACGCGTTGCGAGCCGCGATCGTCTTGCTCGTGCTCTCCGGGCCGACGTGGGCGGTCGAACCCTTTGTCGTGCGGGATATCCGCGTTGAGGGCATCCAGCGCATTGAGCCCGGAACCGTCTTCAGCTATCTCCCCGTCAAGGTCGGCGATACCCTGACCGACGCAAGAGCAGCGGCCGCGATCCGCGCTCTGTTCGCGACGGGTTTCTTTCGGGACGTGAGACTGGAAGTCCAGGGAAGCGTGCTGATCGTGACCCTCGAAGAACGTCCGGCAATCGCCTCGATCGAATTCTCCGGGATGAAGGAATTCGAAAAGGACAAGGTCAAGCAGGGATTGCGCGACGTCGGCTTCCAGGATGGCCGTATCTTCGACCGCTCGCTGCTCGATCAGGCCGAGCAGGAGCTCAAGCGCCAATATCTGACCCGGGGTCTATATGGCGTGGAGATCACTACGACGGTGACGCCGCTCGAGCGCAACCGGGTTGCGATCAATTTCAGCCTCAACGAAGGCGATGTCGCCAGGATCAAGAGGATCAACATCGTCGGAAATCTGGAATTTCCGGAGGACGAACTGCTCAGCGTAGTCCAGCTGCGCACGCCGGGCATGTTCACCGGGATTACCAAGAGCGACCAGTATTCCAGACAGAAGCTGCAGGCCGATCTCGAATCGCTGCGCTCCTTTTACCTCAACCGCGGGTATCTGGAGTTCAACATCGATTCGACCCAGGTCTCGATTACACCCGATCGGCGCGATATATACATCACCGTGAACATCTCCGAAGGCCAGAAATACGAAGTTGCCGACGTCAACCTGGGGGGAGAGTTGCTGGTTTCGGAGAGCGAGCTTCGCCCGCTGATCACGATCAAGTCGGGCGAGACTTTTTCCAGGGAAAAGCTCACCGAATCGAGCAAAGCGATCACCGAAAGGCTGGGGCGTGATGGCTACGCTTTCGCCAACGTCAACGCCAACCCCGATATCGACAAGGAAAAGCGGAAAGTCAGCTTCACGTTTCTTATCGACCCGGGACGACGCGTCTATGTGCGGCGAATCAATATCGTCGGCAACACGCGCACTCGTGACGAAGTGATCCGTCGCGAGATGCGCCAGCTCGAAGGCAGTTTTTTCGACGGTCAGAAGCTGCAGCTCTCAAAACAACGGGTCGACAAGACGAACTACTTTGCCGAGGTGGAATTGGAGACCCCGGCGGTGCCCGGCACGACCGATCAGGTCGACGTGACGGTCCGGGTCAAGGAGAAGCCGACCGGGGCGGTACTACTGGGCGTGGGTTTCTCCAGCGTCGATAGACTCATCATCCAGGCCTCGATCCAGCAGAGCAATTTTCTCGGTACCGGCAACACGATGGGCCTGCAGGTCGCGACCGGAACGGTCAACAAGGTTGCGTCGTTTTCCTTCACCGATCCCTACTATACGGTGGACGGCGTCAGCCGCGGTTTCGATGTGTACCGGCGCGACGTGGATGGAAGCAGCCTGGGGGTCAACTACGGGACCAGCACGAGCGGAGGCGCGGTGCGCTTCGGAGTCCCGTTTACCGAATACGAGACCTTGTTCTTCGGTCTGGGTGCCGAGAACGTCAGGCTTCGTCTCGACTCCAACAGTCCCTTGCGCTATCTCCAATTTCAAAATCAGTTCGGCAGCACCTACGACGCGTTGATCGCCACCGCCGGCTGGGTACGCGATACGCGCGACAGCGCAATCTGGCCCACCAGGGGCAACGTCGAACGCGCCAATCTTGAGGTCGGAACGCCGCTTGCAGAACTCGAGTACTGGAAGTATACGTACACGCATCAGTACTTCTACCCCTACACCCGGGCACTCACGGTGGTACTGACCGGGGAGCTCGACTCGGGAAACGGGTATAGCGGGAAGCCGATGCCGTTCTTCAAGAACTACTATTCCGGCGGCATGGGCAGCGTGCGCGGCTACCAAACCGCATCTTTGGGGCCGCGGGACATCGACGGGACTTACCTGGGCGGCAACCGCAAGGTGAACGCATCGATGGAGGTGTTGTTTCCCGTGCCCGGCACCACGCTGGACCGATCGATGCGGCTCGGCGCTTTCATCGACGCCGGACAAATATACGGTGCGGACGAAAAAATGAACCTCGCGCAGATGCGCGCGTCGGCAGGACTGAGCTTTGCATGGAATTCGCCCGTCGGACCCATGAAATTCAGTTTCGCGAGGCCTTTGAACGACAAACCGGGAGACAATATCCAGCAATTCCAGTTTGCGCTTGGTCAGGTCTTCTGACGGCCGGTATAATCCGACTTTTCAGTACCTTCGGTAGGGAGAGCAGCTTGAAGGGGAAATTCATTGCTCAGTGGATTCTCGCGGGCCTGCTCGGAGCTGTCGGCCCGGTTCTGGCCCAATCACATATCGGATTCGTCAGCTTGGAGAGAATTCTGCGCGAGGCGCCGGCTGCACAACGGGCTCAGAAGAAGATCGAGCAGGAGTTCGCCAAACGCGACCAGGAACTGGCGAAGATGGCCGATCAGCTCAAAAAAACGCAGGAACGCCTCGAGCGAAACGCCGTAACAATGTCGGAATCCGACCGCCAAAAAGGCGAAAAGGAATTCGGTGAGCTCAACCGTGAGTTTCAGCGTAAGCAACGCCAGTTCCGGGAGGATCTGACTCAGCGGCGCAATGAGGAACTCGGCGCTGTGATCGAGCGCGCAAATCGGGTCGTGAAACAGATTGCCGAGGCTGAAAAGCTCGACGTCGTTCTGCAAAACGAACAGGTCGTATGGGCGAGCACCCGAATCGATATCACCGACAAGGTGATCAAGGCGCTCGAGGATCCTCGCGCGGGCAAGTAGTCCGCGCGTATCCCAAGACGAGAGGAAGACAGCATCATCCTCTTCCCGTGACGCAATCCAATTCGCGTACCTACCGCCTCGGCGAGATCGCTGCCCAGCTCGGCGGAGAGCTGGTCGGCGACCCAGGCGCCGAGATTCGCCGCATCGCCACGCTGGAAAGCGCCGGGCCGGGCGACCTCTCCTTTCTGTCGCATTCGCGATACCGGCCGAACCTGCAGCGCACCCGCGCCTCAGCCGTAATTCTCGCGCGCGAGGAGCGGGACGCGACGACCTTACCCAGGATCCTGTGCGACGACCCCTATGTCTACTACGCCCGAGCGGCGCAATTGCTCTACACGGAAGATCGGCCTGTTCCCGGGGTGCATCCGAAGGCCGTCGTCGAGGCCGACGCCGAAGTCGCGGCCTCCGCGACGGTGGGACCCGGCTGCTATATCGGGGCGCGTGTGAGACTGGACGAACGCGTCGTCATCGAGGCCGCCTGCACGATTGGCGCGCACGTGCGGATCGGAGAGGGCAGCCGCCTGTATCCCTCGGTTACCGTCTATCCAGGCTGCGTGATCGGAAAGCGCGCGCTGATTCACTCCGGTGTCGTGATCGGGGCCGACGGTTTTGGCATGGCACCCGAGGCGGGGCGCTGGATCAAGATCCCTCAAACGGGAAGAGTGGTCATCGGTGATGATGTCGAGATTGGGGCCAACACCACCATCGATCGGGGTGCGCTCGACGACACCATTGTCGAAGACGGCGTCAAGCTCGATAACCACGTACAGATCGGGCACAACGTTCGGGTCGGGGCGCATACGGTGATGGCCGGCTGCGTAGCCGTGGCCGGCAGCACGCATATCGGCCGGCACTGCGCCATCGGCGGTGCGGCACGCATTATCGGTCACGTGAATATCGCCGATCATGTCACCATCGCCGCTGCAACGGTCGTATTGAGGCCCATCCCGCGCGCTGGCGTCTATTCCGGCGCTTTTCCTTCGGCGCCGAGCCGCGAGTGGGCCAAGACGGTCGCACACGTGCGAAGCCTCGATGGGCTCGTGAAGCGTGTTCGCGAGTTGGAAAAAACGCTCTCCAAATCCGGAAAGAGAAAGAGGTAAGCGAATGGAAATTCAGGAGATCCTCGAACACCTCCCGCACCGCTATCCCATGCTTCTGGTGGATCGGGTCCTCGAGATCGAGTCGGGAAAGCGAATCCTCGCGCTCAAGAACGTCAGCATCAACGAACATTTTTTCGCCGGCCATTTCCCGCATTATCCCGTCATGCCGGGGGTCCTCATCATCGAGGCGCTCGCCCAAGCTGCGGCGATATTGTCGTTCCATACGCGAGGCCAGAAACCCGATGACAAGTCGGTCTACTACTTCGTGGGAATAGATGAAGCGCGCTTCAAGCGACCGGTCGTTCCCGGAGACCAGCTCCTGCTCGAGGTCATCAAGGAGCGGGAAGCACGAGGTCTCGGGAAATTCTCCGCTCAGGCGCGTGTCGGCGATAAACTCGCCGCCGAAGCGAAGCTCCTCTGCACCCTGCGGACGATATGATTCACCCTGCCGCGATCGTACATCCGGGGGCGAAGCTCGCCCCGGACGTGTCCGTAGGCCCGTACTCGATCATCGGCGAGCGCGTCGAGATCGGGGAGGGGACCTCGATCGGGCCTCACGTTGTGATCGAGGGCCGCACCCGTATCGGAGCGCAAAACCGCATCTTCGCATTTAGCGCGCTCGGGGGTCTGCCCCAAGACCGGAAGTACGAAGGCGAGGAAACCGCACTTGAAATCGGCGACCGCAATACCATCCGGGAGCACTGCACTTTCAGTTGCGGCACCGCGCAGGACGCGGGCGTCACGCGCATCGGGAGCGACAACTGGATCATGGCGTACGTGCACATCGCACATGACTGCCAGATCGGCAACCATGCGATCTTCGCCAATGTCGCGACGCTTGCCGGTCACGTCCGAGTCGGGGACTACGCCATCCTGGGCGGTTTGACGGGAGTACATCAGTTCGTCTCGATCGGCGCGCATTCGATCACCGGTGGCGGCACGGTGTTGCTACAGGATCTGCCGCCGTACGTCATGGCGGCGGGCAACTCGGCGAGGCCGTTCGGAATCAACAGCGAGGGGCTTAAGCGGCGCGGCTTCAGCACCGAAAAAATCGCAGCACTCAAGAAGGCCTACAAGACCCTGTACCGGTCGGCGCTCGCGCTGAAGGACGCGCGCAAGAGAATCGCCGCACAGGTCAAATCTTGTCCGGAGCTGCAGGTGCTGGTCGAATTCCTCGACAGCTCGCGGCGGGGCATCATCCGCTAGCCGTGGACAGCATCGTTGTAGGCATGGTGGCCGGAGAGGCCTCCGGGGACTATCTCGGGGCTCACCTCATTGCGGCACTGCGCGCGCGCGTTCCCAATTTGCATTTCGTCGGCATCGGCGGCCCCAGGATGGAAGCGCAGGGCCTCGATTCCTGGTATCCGATGGAGAAACTCGCGGTGCGCGGCTACGTGGAAGTGCTGCGCCATTTTCCGGAGATCCTTGCTATTCGCATGAAACTTCGACGTCGTTTGGTCTCGGCGCCGCCGAGACTTTTCATCGGCGTGGACGCCCCTGATTTCAATCTGCCGCTCGAGCGCAGCCTCAAGCAGTCCGGCATCCCGACGATTCACTACGTGAGCCCTTCCTTGTGGGCCTGGCGCGGGGGACGCATTTCCGCGATCGCCCGCTCGGTGAGCAAGATGCTCGTGCTGTTTCCGTTCGAGGAGCCGCTGTATCGGGCCGCCGGGGTGCCGGTCGCCTACGTCGGTCATCCCCTTGCGGACGCGACTTCGGAGGAGAACGGAACCGAGACCGCGAGAGAGCAGTTGCGGCTGCCCTCCGCAGGCAAGGTCATCGCATTGTTGCCGGGCAGCCGGCAGTCGGAAGTCCAATATATGGCATCGACTTTCGTGCACACGGCAAAGATGATCGCGGTGCGGCAGCCTGCGGTGCATTTCCTCGTGCCTTTGGTGAGCCGCGAGACGCGGGCCATTTTCGAGGAAGCGATATACGCTGCCGACGCAGGGAGTTTGCCGCTCAGCATTCTGTTCGGTCATGCGCGGGAAGCTATCGCAGCTTGCGACGTCGCGCTCGTGGCAAGCGGGACCGCGACGCTTGAAACTGCCCTTGCCCGCAAGCCGATGGTGATCACCTACAAGGTGGCCGAACTGACTTATCGGCTGATGTCGAAGATGGGGTACCTGCCGTGGGTCGGCCTGCCCAACATCATTGCCGGGGAGTTCATAGTGCCGGAGATTTTGCAGCACGATGCGACGCCGGAAAACCTCGCCCAGGCGGTGCTGAACTCGCTCAATGATCCCGCGGTGAACCGCCGGCTTCCGGAACGCCTCGAGCAGATACGGCAGCTTCTCCGTCAGGACACGGCAACCCGCGCGACGGATGCCCTAATGCCGTGGCTGCAGGCCGCCTGATCTGCGGCGTAGACGAAGCGGGCCGCGGACCGCTCGCCGGGCCCGTTTATGCCGCAGCCGTGATATTCACACCGGGAAAGAGAGTCCCCTCCGGCATCGCCGATTCGAAAGTCATGAGCGCGAGCAAACGCGAGCGGGTCGCTGCAGCAATCAAGGAAAAAGCGCTCGCCTGGTCAGTCGCCTGGGCAAGCGTCGAGGAGATCGACCGGTTGAATATCCTCCAGGCAAGCCTGCTCGCGATGCAGCGCGCGGTCGAATCGCTGTCGATTTCGCCTCATGAGGTCTTGCTCGATGGGCAGCATTGCCCCGTGCTTCTGATTCCGGCGCGCGCTATCGTGGACGGCGACGCCAAAATCAAGGTCATTGCCGCCGCATCCATTCTTGCCAAGACGGAACGCGACGCTGAAATGTGCCGGCTCCATCAGCGATTTCCCCAGTATCGATTTGACGAGCACAAGGGATACCCGACTCCCGAGCACCTTGAGGCGCTGCGCCGGCATGGCGTGTGCGAAGTCTATCGCCGCACTTTCGGCCCGGTACGGGAGCTTCTCGACCGTGGCGCCGATTGACGGTACGGACCCGGCCTGAGCTCGGCGAGCAGCTTTTTCAGACCTGCCTGTTCTGCGCCGGGTCGAAACAGAGGGCTTCGGGCGGTAACGAGGCGCGTAAGACGGGCGTGATATGCCGGGTCGCGTGCCAGGCGGCGAATCTGGTGCGCGAGACCACGCTCGTCTGCGAGCCGGTAGTAGCCGGGATAGCCGCGGCCGAGCATGCCGATGTTCCCGGAGACCCCGGAGGCGATGACCGGCACGTGCGCGGCTGCGGCCTCGCAGATGACGTTGGCGCCGCCCTCCATGCGCGAACTCACTACGAGCGCATGGCTGCGCGCGAGCAGGCGTAGCGCTGCCCAATGCGGTACGTTGCCCAGCCAGCGGTAGCGCGGGTCGGAGCGCATCAGCCGCTTCGCCGTGCGCGCCATCTCCGCAGAAAGCGCTTCGCCAAGATGCACGACCTCGATCTCGGGGAGGTCGCGTAGATGGGCGAGGGCAAGGGCGGCGCGGAAGGGGTCCTTCTCTTCCCGAAGGTGGCCCATTACCGCGACTCGAAAGCGGTGCGAAGGCGGCTCGCCGGAGGCACGCACCTGTGCCGACTGGTAGATCACACGGGTCTTGCGCCGCAATCGCGCCGCAAGCTCGAGCCTGCCCATGTCCTGAAGGACGACGAGCCGGTCGGCAAGCTCGAGTGAAGCCCGCGCATCCCGGTCAGCGCGGATATCCCGGTAAAGGTCCGTGCCCGTGAGCACCACAACCAGGGGCGATGCGGGAAATCGCTCGTGAAACTGAGCGATAGCGCCGTGGCTGCGTCGCGCATGCAGTGCGATCATGGCGTCGGCCGCGCGCCCGTTCCAGCGAACCGATACCTGGACTTTGTGCCCGAGCGCGCGCAGCATCTCGGCCCAACGTATCGCGGTGTGCCGGTTGCCGCTTCGCGAACGCGCACCGGCCGGGGTGATCAACGCAATTTTCATGCTATGTTTGAGCCAGTCTATGACATCCGAATCCGCGCGTCCCGCACCCGACACGCTGTCGTGGCAGCTGCAAAGCGCGAGGCGGCGCACCCACATCCTTACGCAGGATCTCAAGGGTACGCAGTTGCTCGGCCCGAAACTCGCAATCGTCAACCCGGTGCTTTGGGAACTGGGACACGTCGCCTGGTTCCAGGAACGCTGGTGCTTGAGACTGCGCGCCGGCGAGTCGCTTTCCGACAGCTTGCTCGGTGGCGCTGACGCGCTTTACGACTCGGCGGCGGTCGCGCACGACACGCGCTGGGACTTGCCGCTGCCGGGGCTCGATGCGACCCTCGATTACCAGGATCGGGTCCTGGAAAAGGTGCTCGAGCGGCTCGAGCGGGAGCCGGACAACGAATGGTTTGTCTATTTCGTACAGCTCGCGCTGTTCCATGAGGACATGCACGCGGAGGCGTTTCACTATACGCGGCAGACGCTTGGTCGTGCAGACCCCCTTGCGTCCGGAAGCCCAGGGAGGCAAGGAAGGGAGAGCGGGCTTCAAGGCGAGGTTGAAATGCCGGGCGGGAAGTTTCTTCTCGGCGCTTCACGCAACACGGGCTTCCACTTCGATAACGAAAAATGGGCGCATCTCGTCGAGGTCCGGCCTTTTCGAATCGCGCGGGTCCCGGTAACCAACAAGACGTACCTCGGGTTTGTCCGCGAAGGCGGATACCGGCACCGCGACTTGTGGTCGGCCGAGGGGTGGCTTTGGCGGGAGCAGGCACAGGCCGAGGCCCCGTGCTACTGGGCCGAGAAGGGAGGCGCATGGATGGAACGCCGTTTCACCGATTGGGTGGGCCTCGATGACGATCTCCCGGTCATGCACGTCAACTGGCATGAAGCCAATGCCTATTGCCGGTACGCGGGGAGGCGCCTGCCGAGCGAGGCGGAATGGGAATTCGCCGCATCGTTCCGCGGTGGCGACGGCAAGCGGCGCTACCCCTGGGGGGACACCCCTGCCGACGGCACGCGGGCCAACCTCGATGCAGGAGGCCGCGTGCCGGTCGCGGCGCTGGCGGCAGGGGACAGTCTCGGGGGCTGCCGCCAGATGCTCGGCAACGTCTGGGAGTGGACTTCGAGCCCATTCGGGCCTTATCCGGGCTTTGTGTGCGATCCCTACCGGGAGTATTCCGAGCCTTGGTTCGGCACCCACAAGGTGTTGCGCGGCGGAAGCTTCGCGACACCGGCGCGGCTCGTTCACAACACCTGGAGAAATTTCTACACTCCGGATCGCGGCGACGTCTTCGCGGGGTTTCGCACGTGCGCGATCGAGTGAAGGCGATCCGATCGCGCGACAACCCGCAGGTCAAGGCTTTGATCAAGCTCGCAGGCTCGTCGCGCGAGCGCCGCAAGACGGGCACCACGCTTCTCGAGGGAGACCACTTGCTGCGGGCGTATCGCGACAGCGGCGGTGTGGCGGAGACGATCCTCGCGAGCGAAAGCGCCTTCGCGAGGCCCGAAATCCGGGCGCTCCTCGAGTCCGCCCCGGCAGGGGCGCGGCTGGTCGTCGCCGACGCACTTCTCGAGCGCATTTCCCAGCTCGTCAGCGCGGCGGGTGTCGCGGCCGTTGTCCGCACGCCCGAGTCGGGTCCCGTCCCGCAGACCTTGCCAAGCTGCCTGTTGCTGGAGAATATCCAGGATCCCGGAAACCTGGGATCGATCCTTAGGACTGCCGTGGCTGCCGGGATAGAGCATGTTTTCCTTTCGCGGGATTCGGTGTTCGCCTGGGCGCCGAAAGTCATCCGTGCCGGCATGGGCGCGCACTTCTCGCTTTCCATCTTCGAAGAGATCGATGCGAGCGAATTCGCACGCGCGTTCCGCGGCGCCATCGTCGCGATGGAACCGCGTGCCGCGGCGTCACTCTACGACCTCGACCTGCGAGGACCGGTCGCCTGGGCCTTCGGCAACGAGGGCGCCGGGGTGTCGGAGAACATCGGACGGCTTGCTACCCATCGCGTGCGCATTCCGATGCCCGGAGCGGCGGAATCGCTCAACGTGGCCGCGGCCGCTGCAATCTGCCTGTTTGAGCAGATACGGCAGAAAAGCAGGAGTTAAAAGCTTCAGTACACCCGCCGCACGAGCTTGAATTCCTGCAGGATGGTCGTGGCGATTTCCTCGATCGACTTCGTCGTGGAGTTCGCCCAGCGTATGCCCTCGCGCTGCATCAGTTTCTCGGCTTGTTGCACCTCGTGGCGGCAGTTCTGCAGGTCGGCGTACTTGCTGTTCGGGCGGCGCTCGTTGCGAATCTCCCGCAGCCTCTCCGGCGCGATCGACAAGCCGTACAGCTTGTCGCGGTAACCCTCCAGCACCTTGGGCAGGCTCATGCGGTCAAAGTCCTCGGGGATAAGCGGGTAATTCGCCGCACGGATGCCGAACTGAAGCGAAAGGTAGAGGCTGGTCGGCGTCTTGCCGCTCCGTGACACGCCCACCAGAATCACGTCCGCCTTCGCCAGATCCCTGGACGATGCGCCGTCGTCATGGGCGAGGGCGAAGTTAATGGCCTCGATGCGATGGGTGTATCCCTTCTCGTCCCGCGCGCTGTGGGAGCGGCCGATGGTATGCGAGGATTTCTGTCCGAGTTCCCCCTCCAGCGGGTCGAGGAATACCTCGAAAAAATCCAGCACGAAGGCCTCGGACCTGCGCACGAGGTCGCGCACATCATTGTTGACCAGGGTCGTGAATACCACAGGGCGGGCACCGGACCTGGCGGCTTCGTTGATCCGGTTCACGCACGCTTCGGCCTTGGCCGCGGAATCGATGAAGGGGACGGTGACGTGGTGAAACTCGATTCCCTCAAACTGCGTCAACAGGCTGTGCCCGAGCATCTCCACGGTAATGCCCGTGCCGTCGGAGACGAAGAAGACGGTTCGGGGTCGAGCGGGTTGCAGCGGGTGTTCAGGCATGATTGATGCTGCGCACAGGAAGTGTCGCCGGTAAAATAGCGGTTTCGCCGCGATCCTTCAACAGGAAACGAAAGACCTGCCTCATGACAAGTCGAAAATACATCGTACCCTTCGACCAGCTCAGAATGAGCGACGTCGAGCAGGTCGGGGGCAAGAACGCTTCGCTCGGCGAGATGATCAGCCAGCTGTCGAAGAAAGACATTCGCGTCCCGAACGGCTTTGCGACGACCGCCGAAGCTTATCGCGAATTGCTCGCCCAGGCAGGCCTCGACAAGCGTATCGAAGGACGGCTGAAACAGCTCGATTCTGACGATGTGGAAGCCCTCGCGCGCTGCGGATCGGAGATCCGGGGCTGGATCGAGGCGACGCCTCTGCCCAAGCAGCTGGAGAGCGAAATCGCCTTGGCGTACCGGGACTTGACCGGAGGCGACGACAGCGTACCGGTTGCGGTGCGCTCGAGCGCAACGGCGGAAGATCTCCCCGATGCTTCCTTTGCCGGACAGCAGGAGACCTTTCTCAATATCCGCGGTCTGGACAACGTCAAGACCGCGCTAAGGCACGTATTCGCGTCACTTTATAACGACCGGGCCATTTCCTATCGCGTCCACAAAGGCTTCGATCATTCGGCGGTTGCGCTTTCGGCCGGCGTTCAGCGCATGGCACGCAGCGACCTCGGCGCAAGCGGCGTGATGTTTACACTGGACACCGAGTCGGGTTTCCGGGATGTGGTCTTCATCACCGCGTCCTGGGGCCTGGGGGAAATGGTGGTCCAGGGCGCGGTGAACCCGGACGAGTTCTACGTGCACAAGCCGATGCTGCGCGCCGGCAAGTTTCCGGTGATTCGCCGCGGGCTCGGTTCGAAGCTCCAGAAGATGGTTTTCTCGAACAACGGAGCGGCGAAGCAATCGGTGGAAACGGTGGATGTCTCCGAGGCGGACCGCGACCGTTTTTGCCTTGGCGACGCGGACGTCGTCGAACTTGCGCGTTTCGCGCTCCAGATCGAGGAGCACTACCAGCGGCCCATGGACATCGAATGGGCGAAGGACGGCGTGGACGGAAAGCTTTACATCCTGCAGGCGAGGCCGGAAACAGTGAAGTCGCGGAAAGTGACCGAAGCTCAGGAACGCTACCGGCTCAAGCAAAGATCGGAAGTGATCGTTTCGGGCCGAGCCATCGGCCACAAGATCGGGGCGGGCACGGTGCGGGTGGTCAAGGATGCATCCGAAATGGGGCGCATCAAGCCTGGGGAAATCATCGTCACCGACATGACCGATCCTAACTGGGAGCCTGTGATGAAGCGCGCGGCGGCGATCGTCACCAATCGCGGCGGCCGCACCTGCCATGCGGCGATCATCGCGCGCGAATTGGGTATCCCGGCTGTCGTGGGTTGCGGCAACGCAACCGCAGCGCTCAAGGACGGTGAGACATGCACGGTGTCCTGCGCGGAAGGCGACACCGGCAACATCTACCGCGGCATCCTTGAGATCGAGGTCACTTCGCAGGATCATGGCGAGATGCCCAAGTGCCCCGTCAAGATCACCATGAACATCGGCAATCCCCAAATGGCGTTCGATTTTCAGGCGCTGCCGAACTGGGGCGTAGGACTCGCGCGCCTGGAATTCGTGATCAACAACATGATCGGCGTGCATCCGAAGGCGGTGCTGGAATATCCGGATCTGCCTGAAAAGCTCAAACGCGAGGTCGAGCAGGCGGCGCGGGGCTACAGCGACCCGCGGGCGTTCTACGTGGAGAAACTTACTGAGGGCGTAGCCACAATCGCCGCCGCGTTCTGGCCGAAACCGGTGATCGTGCGGCTCTCGGACTTCAAGTCGAACGAGTACAAGAAGCTGATCGGAGGGGCTCGCTACGAGCCCGACGAGGAAAACCCGATGCTCGGCTTTCGTGGCGCCTCGCGTTACATCGCCGAGTCGTTCCGCGAGTGCTTCGAGATGGAATGCCGGGCGATGCGCCGGGTGAGAGGCGACCTCGGCCTGGCCAACGTGGAGATCATGGTGCCGTTCGTGCGGACTCTGAAGGAATGCCGCCAGGTGATCGAGCTGCTCGCGGCGAACGGCCTGAAGCGGGGCGAGAACGGCTTGCGTTTGATCATGATGTGCGAAGTGCCTTCGAACGCCGTTCTGGCCGAGCAGTTTCTCGAATACTTCGACGGATTTTCGATCGGATCGAACGACCTCACGCAGCTGACGCTCGGGCTGGATCGCGACTCGGGTCTGGTTGCCGACGCATTCGACGAGCGCGATCCCGCGGTCAAAGCGCTGCTGCGCCAGGCGATTCAGGCGTGCCGCAAGGCAGGCAAGTACGTCGGCATCTGCGGGCAGGGGCCTTCGGACCACCTGGACTTCGCGAAGTGGCTCGTGCACGAGGGCATCGAGAGCCTCTCGCTCAACCCCGACACCGTAGTGGACACCTGGCTGCAGCTCGCTCGCGAAACCGACGCAGAGGTCAGGCCCAGGGTCGCAGCGACTTGATCAGGTGCGTGCGCGAAGCAGCCGCTGCTTCTCCCGACCCCACTCTTTCTCCTTCTCTGCGGCGCGCTTGTCGTACTGCTTCTTGCCCTTGCCGAGTCCGATGTTGATCTTCACCCGCCCTCGGACGTAGTGCATGTCGAGCGGGACCAGGGTGTAGCCGGCGCGGTCGACCTTGCCGATGAGGCGGCGAATCTCCTCGGCGTGGAGCAGGAGCTTGCGCGTGCGCACGGGATCGGGCTTGACGTGCGTGGACGCGGCGGACAGCGCGCTGATGTGCGCGCCGATGAGGAAGAGTTCCTCGTTGCGCACGATCACATAGGCCTCTTTGAGCTGTGCGCGCCCGGCGCGGATCGCCTTGACTTCCCAGCCTTCGAGGGCGATGCCCGCTTCGTAGCGCTCCTCGATGAAGTAGTCGTGCAGCGCCTTGCGATTTTCGACGATACTCACGGACGCACAATTCGTTCGACGGAATTTTTCATTCTACAACGATGATCCATGTCGACCGCTCTGCTTTGGTCGGGTACAGCGCGGAGGCCATGTACGCTCTGGCCGACGACATCGAATCCTATCCTCAGTTCCTGCCCTGGTGCGACGGCGCGGAATACGCTGCGCGTGAGCCGGGCCGGACGGTCGCGACACTGCACATCAACTTCCGCGGCTTGAAGAGCCAGTTCACGACGGAGAACGTCCATCAGCCCGGAAAGCGGATCGACATGAGGCTCGTCTCCGGACCGTTCCGCAGTCTTGAAGGCAGCTGGTCTTTTGCCGATCTCGGGAACGACGCCAGCAAGATCGAATTCAGCCTGCGCTACGAGTTCGCAAGCCCGCTCCTCGAGGCGGCGGTCGGCCCGGTGTTCCGGCGCATCACCGAAACCTTCGTGGATGCCTTCGTGCGCCGCGCCGACGAGAAGTTCGGCCGCAAGTGAGCGCCCTGCAGATCGAAATCGTGTACGCGCTGACCGAGCGCCAGGTGCTGCGCCGCGTGTCCTTGCGCGAGGGGAGCACCGTCGAGGATGCCGTCCGGGCAAGCGGTCTGCGGGCGGAATTTCCGGAAATCGACGCGATGCACGTGGGAATCTACGGAAAAGCCGTGTCGAAGGACACGATATTGCGCGACCGCGACCGTGTCGAGCTCTATCGTCCGCTCAAGGCGGACCCGAAGGAAATCAGGCGCGCGCGCGCGGCCAGGAAGCGCGCGAGGGGATGAGGCTTCAGTTGCAGGCCTGGGCCACGTCGGAGCGCGCCCGGGCTTTCTCCTGCTCGATCTGCGCGTCCTCCAGGTAGTAGCGCTCGCCCTGCGGATTGACGCGCGTCAACCGGCCGCCGATCTCGTATTGCGCGAGGCGCTGCCGGGCTGTACGGCAGTTCTCTTCCTTGCGCTGCATTTCCGCGGACTTCTGGTCGGCTTCCTTCGCCGCTTTGGCCTGATCCTGCTGGCGCTTGCGGAAATCCTGTTCCTGCTCAGCCGTCGTTTTGGGTCCGGTTTTCCTGGCGGCATCGCCTTTGGCGGCCTTATCGGCGGACTCGGCGGCAGGGGCCGCGGCTGGCGCTGCAGAAGGCCTGTCCACGCGGCGGGTCACGGTCCCCGATTTCGTATTTGCCGGACAGGGATCCTGCGAATAAATGATCTTTCCGTTTGCGTCGATGCACTTGTGGACCTGTGCGTCCGCATTCGCAAGACTCAGGGACGCAAAAAGGAAAACCGCGATTCGGATCATGACAATACTTCGCGTGATGCGCTTGAGGGGCACCATAACCAGTTTCAACGGGACAGTCAATCGCGCGGTAGACAAAATCCGCATTATTTACCGGGAGTTGCGAGCCGCGTATAATCCGCCTTTTGGGTGTGGCAATGCGTCTAGTTCAGAAGGCCCTCACCTTTGACGACGTCCTCCTCGTTCCAGCCCACTCCAGAGTCCTGCCCCGCGATGTCGGCCTGAAGACCCGGCTGACGCGCAATATCCAGCTCAACATCCCCCTCGTCTCGGCGGCGATGGATACCGTCACCGAGTCGCGACTTGCGATCGCCATCGCGCAGGAAGGCGGCATCGGCATCGTCCACAAGAACCTTTCGCCGAAAAAGCAGGCGGCCGAGGTGGCGAAGGTCAAGCGCTACGAATCCGGGGTGCTGCGCGATCCGGTAACCGTGTCGCCCGACATCACGGTGCGGGAACTGCTTGCGCTGACGCAGCAGTACAGGGTGTCGGGTTTTCCGGTGGTGGAGAAGGGCCAGGTCGTCGGCATGGTCACCAACCGCGACTACCGCTTCGAAACCAACCTGGATGCGCCGGTGCGCGCGATCATGACCCCGCGCGAGCGGCTGATCTACGTCAAGGAAGGCGCAAGCCCCGAGGAAGCGCGCGCGCTCCTGCACAAGCACCGCCTGGAGCGCGTGCTCGTGGTGCGTAACGGATTCGAGCTGCGCGGCCTGATCACCGTGAAGGACATTCTGAAGTCGAGCGAGCATCCGAACGCGACCAAAGACCAGCATGGGAAGTTGCGTGTCGGCGCGGCGGTGGGCGTGGGCGAGGGCACCGAGGAGCGCGTCGCCAGTCTGGTCGAGGCGGGCGTGGATGTGATCGTCGTCGACACGGCGCACGGGCATTCGCAGGGCGTACTCGACCGGCTGCGCTGGATCAAGAGCAACGCCGGCTCAGCGGAAGTTGTCGGAGGCAACATCGCCACGGCCGACGGCGCCAAAGCGCTCGTCGATCAGGGCGCGGACGGCGTCAAGGTCGGCATCGGGCCGGGCTCGATCTGCACTACGCGCGTCGTCGCCGGCGTCGGCATACCGCAGATCACCGCGATCCAGAACGTCGCTTTGGCGCTGGAGAAGAGCGGCGTGCCACTCGTCGCCGATGGCGGCGTGCGCTTCTCCGGCGATGTCGCCAAGGCGATCGCCGCCGGTGCTCACGCGGTGATGCTGGGCAGCCTCTTTGCCGGCACTGAAGAATCACCCGGCGAGATCGAGCTTTTCCAGGGCAGGTCGTACAAGTCCTATCGCGGCATGGGGTCGCTGTCGGCGATGCAGCAGGGCTCGGCCGAGCGCTATTTCCAGGATTCCTCGGTGCATTCGGACAAGCTCGTCCCCGAAGGCGTCGAAGGTCGCGTCCCGTACAAGGGGCCGGTGGTCCGAGTGATCGAGCAGTTGATGGGCGGCCTGCGCGCGAGCATGGGCTACGTGGGCTGCGAGAGCATCGATGCGATGCGCTCGCGAGCGCAGTTCGTCGAGATCACCGGCGCTGGCTTGCGCGAGTCGCACGTTCACGACGTGCAGATCGTCAAGGAAGCGCCGAACTACCAGGTCGAGTAGGTGCACGACAAGATCCTCATCCTCGACTTCGGTGCGCAGTATTCGCAGCTGATCGCGCGCCGGGTCCGGGAGGCAAAGGTCTATTGCGAGCTGCACCCCTTCGACGCGAGCGACGCCTTCATCCGAGAATTCGCTCCGCGAGGCGTGATTCTCTCGGGCGGCCCCGCCTCGGTATACGAGGAGGCAACGCCCAAGGCACCCGAAACCGTGTTCGAGTTAGGCGTGCCCGTGCTCGGCATCTGCTACGGCATGCAGACCATGGCGGCGCAGCTCGGCGGGCAGGTGGAAAACGCCAGCGTGCGCGAGTTCGGCTACGCCGAAGTGCGGGCGCGCGGGCACTCGAGGCTGCTGGAGGGCATCCAGGACCGCATCAACGGCGAGAAGCACGGGCTCCTGGACGTCTGGATGAGCCACGGCGACAAGGTGATCGCCCTGCCGCCCGGATTCAAGATCATTGCGTCGAGCGACGCCAGTCCGATCGCGGGCATGGCGGACGAATCGCGCGGCTTCTACGGCGTGCAGTTCCATCCGGAGGTGACGCACACACGCCAGGGCGGTGCGATCCTCGGCCGTTTCGTGCACGAGATCTGCGGCTGCGGCAGCGGCTGGAACATGCCGGATTACATCGGTGAGGCAGTGGATGGAATCCACCGCGAAGTCGGAAAGGAAGAGGTTCTGCTCGGGCTCTCGGGCGGCGTGGACTCTGCCGTGGCGGCGGCGCTAATCCATCGCGCCATCGGCGATCAGCTCACCTGCGTATTCGTCGACACGGGCCTCTTGCGGCTGAACGAGGCGCAAGAGGTCATGCGGACCTTCTCGCGGAGCCTGGGCGTCAAGGTGGATCTGGTCAATGCATCGGCACGGTTCCTCGGCGCGCTCGCCGGCGTCGCCGACCCGGAGGAAAAGCGCAGGATCATCGGCCGCGAGTTCGTCGAGGTGTTTCAGCAAGAGGCCAAGAAGTTTCCGAAAGTGAAGTGGCTCGCACAAGGCACGATCTATCCGGACGTGATCGAGTCGGCGGGCGCGAAGACGAAGAAGGCGCACAGCATCAAATCGCACCACAACGTCGGCGGGCTGCCCGAGACGCTGCACTTGAAGCTCCTCGAGCCCCTGCGGGAGCTGTTCAAGGACGAGGTGCGCGAGCTTGGCGTTGCGCTCGGCCTGCCGCGCGAAATGGTGTTCCGGCATCCATTCCCCGGGCCTGGCTTGGGGGTGAGGATCCTCGGCGAAGTGAAGCGCGAGTACGCGGAGCTCCTGCGGCGGGCGGATGCGATCTTCATCGAGGAGCTGCGCGCCGCGGGTTGGTACGACAAGGTCGCACAGGCCTTCGCCGTATTCCTGCCGGTGAAGTCGGTAGGCGTGATGGGGGACCTGCGCACTTACGAGCATGTGGTGGCGCTGCGCGCGGTTCAGACCACGGACTTCATGACCGCCCACTGGGCGCCGCTGCCGCACGAGCTGCTCGCACGTGTCTCCAACCGCATCATCAACGAGGTGCGCGGCATCAACCGCGTTGCCTACGACGTCTCGAGCAAGCCGCCCGCGACGATCGAGTGGGAGTGAGGGGCATGGCGGGCGGAGCAGGTTTCCACGGGCGCAGCCCGTGGATGCGACCCCGTAATGCCCCTCGCGCCCAGCGGCGGTCGATTCCGGTGACCGCGTTTGCGGTCAGAGACTGACGTGGACGCCGATTTCGACACGGCGAGGATGCGCGAATCGCTGCGCCTCGCCGTACGCGCTTCCGAGCGGGGGGAAGTGCCCGTAGGTGCGCTGGTGGTGAAGGACGGAAAAGTAATCGGCCGGGGCTACAACGCGCCGATATCGAACAAGGACCCCACGGCGCACGCGGAAATCCAGGCCCTGCGCGAAGCCTCGGCGGCACTCGGCAACTATCGGCTGGAGGGCTGCTCGCTCTACGTGACGCTCGAGCCCTGCGCCATGTGCGCGGGGGCGATCATACACGCGCGCATCGCGCGGCTCGTGTATGGAGCGGCCGACCCCAAGACCGGCGCCTGCGGCAGCGTCGTCGATCTTTTTTCGGAGAAGAAGCTGAATCACCATACAGCGGTGACGGGCGGCGTTCTCGCTGCGGAGGCGGGGCGACTGCTTTCGGAATTCTTTTTGGCGCGCCGCAATGCCGAGAATTGAAATTTCCCTCCCTGAGCAGAGTCTGAGACTGCTCGACGATGGGCGGGAGATTCGGCGTTACTTCGTCTCGACCTCGCGGAACGGCCCGGGCGAACGGCAGGGGAGCTTCTGCACTCCCCGCGGCGACCACATCGTACGGGCGAAAATCGGCGCAGGTCAGCCGATGAGATCCGTTTTTGTCAATCGCCGCCCGACAGGGGAAATCTGGACACCGGAATTGGCCGAACGCCTTTCGGGGCGGGACTGGATCCTCACGCGCATCCTGTGGCTGTCGGGATGCGAGGTCGGGAGTAATCGACTGGGAGAGGTGGATACCATGCGCAGGTATGTCTACATCCACGGCAGCCCGGACACGGTTGAGATGGGGAAACCGGGGTCGATCGGTTGCATACGGATGCGCAACCAGGATGTCCTGGAGCTTTTTGAGCTCGTACCGCCGGGTACTCAAGTCAGGATCGCCGAGTAGCCCCGCGAACGTCCCTGAGCAAGGATTGCCCTCTGCTACACTTCGGCAATCGAGCTGCAACATGGTTTCGCGCATCGTTTCGAGTCCAGGTACCTTCCCAGTGCATTTTCGCGTTCTCGCCATTGCATCGCTGATTGCGCTTGCCGGCTGCCCCCAGCCTGAACCGCCCGGCGAAGCCCCGAGCGGGGTTGCGGTCGCGCCGGGAGACGGCCGGGTCACCGTCACCTGGAACCAGGAGCCGGACCTGACTTACTGGATTTTCTTTCAGGTCGGCAGTTCCGTCAGCCCTACGACCTCCGGCGCGGCGATAATCCGCGATGCCGTATCGCCCCGTATCATCCTGAATCTTGCCAACGGAATCCCCTACGCGTTCGTCATGAACGCAAGCAAGGGCGACAGTGCGGCGGGGCCGGCCTCCCCGGTCGTGGTGGCGACACCGAGACTCGCGGGCGTGAACTGGTCCTCGGGTGCGGCGCTCGGCGCCGCGAATCTGAACGGGATGGCGTTCAACGGCATCCGGTTTGTTGCGGTCGGCGATATGGGCACGGTCTTCGCGGGCATCCACAGCTACACGAGCATCGACCCGCCGGGCGTGACCGCCTGGACGCCACCGACTTCGTTCCCCCCTGGCTTCACCTCGAACTTGAGCGCAGTCACATACACCGGCCAGTTCGTTGCTCTGAGCACCGATGGCTCGATATTGACGAGCAGCGACGGCCTGACGTGGACGTTAGCCACCAACGCCGTTCCGGGTGTCGGCATGAATGCCATCGCTTTCGGTGCTGGCCTGCATGTCGCCACAGGCAACGGCGGGAACATATTCACGAGCCCCGACCTCGTCACCTGGGCTCAAGCGACCTCCAACACGGTCAACGACCTGTACAGCGTCTCGTTTTCCATCGACGGCTTCGTCGCGACCGGGGCGAACGGCACGCTCCTCACCAGCCCCGACGGCGTCACCTGGACGGTCCGGGTTTCGAACACGGCCAGCGCGCTGCGTGGCGCCGCTTTCAGCGCCTTGACTGCAGTCCGCTACGTCGCCGTGGGTGACGCGGGCGCGATCGTGACCAGCGCAGACGGCATCGTCTGGAACCTCGTCACGCCCCCGCCGCTCGCGCAGAACCTGAGCGGCATAGTATTCGGCTCGCGGTTCGTCGCGGTCGGGCAAGGCGGCGCAGTGGCCTTCAGCGACGACGGGACTAACTGGACTCTGACTTCCGCGGGCTCGGCCAATTTGACGCGTGTCCTCTTCGCGCCCGCGATGTACCTCGCGGTGGGCGCGGCAGGCGCCAATGTAGCTTCGAAGTGATCCAGGGGTGGCGCCTCGAAGGCGGTATAGACTTGCGAGAGGAGGACATATCATGACACTCAGACCCAAGGGAAGAACAGGAGCGGCGCTCGCCGCGGTCGTCCTTGCGCTCGCCGCGCCGCTCGCCGCGGCGCAGGAGTATCCCGTCAGGGAAATACGTTCGCTCTGCAATTTCGGCGCCGGCTCGGGCGCAGATATCCTGGTGCGTTTCTACAGCGACCGGCTTTCCAAGCTCACCGGGAAGCCCGTCGTTGTTGAAAACAAGCCTGGCGCAAACGGGGCTCTTGCCACTGACGCGCTCGCGAAATCGAAGCCCGACGGCTACACGATCATGATCACGCCGGCGAGCTCCACCATCGCCGCGGCGCCGTACCTGTTCAAGAGCCTGCCTTTCGACACATCGAAGGACTTCTCCGCGGTGACGACAGTGGCCTCGCTTTCGTTCGTTATCATGGTCGATGCCGCAAGGCCGATCAAATCGATCGATGAGCTGATCGCGCACCTGAAGACGAAGCCGAATCACGGCTTCTACGGCACTGGCAATAATACCGGGGTCATCGCGGCGGAACTCTTCAAGGCGAAGGCCGGCCTCAATTCGACTCACGCGCCTTACAAGCTGAACACCCAGGCACTGACCGACCTGCTTCTCGGCCAAGTCGATTTTCTCTCCTACGACGCCACTTGGGGATCCATCCAGGCGCAAGGCGGAAAGGTTCGCATCCTGGCAGCCACTGCCGCGAAACGCTCGGTCGCGCTGCCCGAAGTGCCGACACTGGCCGAGCTCGGCTACGGCGGCAACGACGTCACGCCGTGGTGGGGCGTGGTGGTCCCGGCCGGTACGCCCAAGCCGGTGGTCGACAAGCTCGCCGGCTGGTTCAACCAGATCACAGCGGCCGAAGACACAAAACAGTTTCTCACGCGCACGGCCTTCGATCCGTTCCCGGGGTCGCCGGCGCAGATGCAGGCGCTCATGAAGAGCGACGCCGACCGGTGGCGCGGCTACGTCGAGCTGGCAAAAATCCAACCGCAGTAACGCGCCTTTCACGCCATCGCATGGACATCGATCGCAAGGCCTTTTTCGCCGCTTTGGGGCCCGACGCCGCCTTCGAGGCGATGACGCACGAGGAGCGCGCCGAGGCGCTCGAGAGCTACATGATGTCGCAGCTCGGCAAGCAATTTGCGATCGCGCCTGCGACCGTGCGTCGCGGCATGGGCGTCATGTTCGGCGGCCCCACCCCCAGTGGGGTTCACCCCGAGTTGGGCGCGCTCGCCGAGATGCCGAGAAAGCCGGCGCTCGTCGATTTCTTCAGGCTGCGCTTCATGCCGCACACGGTCGCCCACATGCTGCAGAGCGCGAACGACGCCTTGAGAAAGGGCGAACCCGAGGAAACGGTGTTCGCCTGCCTGGTGCACGACATCGCGGTCAACCTGATCAAGGTCGATCACGGGTACTGGGGCGCTCAGATGATCGAACCCTATGTGTCGGAGAAGACGAGCTGGGCGATCCGCCACCACCAGGCGCTGCGCTTTTACGCAGATCCGTCGGCGGGTTACGAGTATCCCGAGCAGTACGTGCGGATCTTCGGAAAGGACTACGTGCCAGCGCCGTACATCCAGGCCGCCTACGAGCACGCGCACAAACACAAGTGGTACATGGCCGCGCGCCTGATCACGGTGCACGACCTCTACGCTTTCGATCCCAACGTCAAGGTATCGCTCGATCCCTTCATAGACATCATCGGCCGGCACTTCAAACAGCCAAAGGAGGGCTTGGGTTTCGACGCGAGCCCGGTGGCGCACATCTGGCGCTCGTTGATCTATCCGGACAACCCGCTGTAATTCGGAACTACCAGGGGTAGACAACGACGTTGAACTGCACCGAGCTCACATCGTCGCGTTGCACAAGTTCGAAACGCACTTTGAGGCGCGTGCCGATAATGTATCCTGCACCTATGCCGATCATGAGCCCGTCGTCGTCGCCGAAATCCACACCGGCGCGGCCGATCAACTCCACACTGGGCGTCACCAAGTACCTCAAGACACCGTTAGCCCAAGGCCCTTTGGCCTTTGCGTCGCAGATACTCTGTGCGCATCTGACCTCCAGCTTGCCGGTATCCATGAAGCCCGCTTCGGCGTCGACATAGAGGTTCCGCGCTATTGCGGGGAAATTGTAGCCACCGAAAACCTGGAAGCCGGAGCCGTCATCGGAACCCGAGACAGTGTTCACGCTCAGACCACCGCCGAAGAACAGTCTCCTCAGGTCGAAACCCTGGGCGGCGGCGGCGGAAGAAAACACCATCGCGGCGAGCCCAAGTGCCGTCAAACGAAGTGACTTCATCGATTCATTCCTCCTTTTTTGACGCACCATCAAGGCGTTAAACCGCCGCGGGCGAATGGTATTACAGGACTTGCTGGTCGCCGCTATTTTGGGCTCATAATTGTGTAGTTTGGCACAGATGGTCGGTCACCTAAATTCGGGAGCACGAACATGACGACGACAAGATCGTTGTATCTGGTGGCTTTTGTTGTTTCCCTTTTTCTGGCCGCTTGCCAGGTTCCCCCGAGCGGTTCGCCGGGGGCCGGGTCGAGTCCTCGTATCGGCGAGAGCGACATCGGCGGCGTGGTCACGAGCGCAAGCGGTCCCGAAGCCGGAGTCTGGGTGATCGCCGAAACGACCGAGCTCCCCACGAAGTTCGCCAGGATCGTCGTGACCGACGATCGCGGGCGCTACCTCGTCCCTGATCTTCCGAAAGCGAATTACATGGTCTGGGTGCGCGGCTACGGACTTGTGGATTCAGCCAAGACCCAAGCCGTACCCGGGAAGATCCTCGACCTGAAAGCGGTGGTGGCGCCGAACGCTGCAGCAGCGGCGCAGTACTACCCGGCGATTTACTGGTACACGCTGATGAAGATCCCGCCGGCAGCCGATTTCGGTGGCGCGACGGATATTCCCAAGAATATCAGCCGGGCCAACTGGCTCCGGCAGATGAACAACGTCGACTGCATCGGCTGCCACCAGCTCGGCCAGCAGTCCACCCGTACGATCCCGGCGCAGTTTGGTTCGGGGCGAGACGCCTGGATGCGCCGCATCCAATCCGGGCAGTACGGCGAGCAGATGACGGGCCGGATTGCAGGGCAGTTCGGCGGCGTGCCTTACAAGTATTTCGGCGACTGGACCGATCGCATCGCCAAGGGGGAGCTGCCCAAGACCCAGCCCCCGCGGCCCCAGGGGGTCGAGCGCAACATCGTGGTGACCTCCTGGGAGTGGAGCACGGAGAAGCATTATCTGCACGACCTGATCGCCTCGGACCGGCGCAATCCGACCGTCAATGCCTATGGTCCGGTCTACGGGTCGCCCGAATATTCGACCGACAACATGCCGATCCTGGATCCGAAGACGAACAAAGTAACGTTCTTCAAGATGCCGGTGCGCGATCCGGGCATGCCGGAATCGCTTGGGCCCGGCCATGCCGCCAGCGTCAAGCCGCTGCAGTCTTCGCCTTACTGGGGCGACGAGAAGATCTGGGACACTCGGGCCAACAACCACAACGCCATGTTCGACAAGAAGGGCAGGGTGTGGATCGCGGCGTCGGTGCGCGGCAGGGACAACCCGGCGTTCTGCAAGAAAGGCTCCGATCACCCTTCGGCCAAGGTGTTCCCGCTCGAGCAGTCGTCGCGTCAGGTGGCGGTGCTCGACCCCAAGACCATGAAGTACAGCTTCGTCGACACCTGCTTCGGAACCCACCATCCGCAGTTCGGATATGACGCCAACGACACGCTGTGGTTGAGCGGTACCGGGCCGGTGGCCGGCTGGGTGAACACGAAGATGTTCGACGAAACCGGTGACGCGGCAAGATCGCAAGGCTGGTCGCCGTTCATCCTCGATACCAACGGCAACGGCAGGCGCGACGGCTACGTGGAACCCAACCAGCCCGTCGATCCGGCCAAAGACAAGCGGATCGTCCCGGGTTCCGGACCTTATGCCGTCATGCCGCACCCGACGGATGGCTCGATCTGGTACACGGTCGGTGTTTTCGCCGGTTCGGCGGGGTTCCTGCGCTTCGATCCCGCAACCGGCCTATCGGAAGTCTTTAACGTGCCGAACAACGGCTACGGCATCCGCGGCGGCGACATCGACAAGAACGGTGTTGCCTGGGGATCGGCGTCGAACGGCAGTCTGGTCAGCTTCGACCGCCGCAAGTGCAAGGGCCTGCTCAGCGGACCCACGGCGACCGGTGACCATTGCCCCGAGGGCTGGACCTTCTATCGCTACCCTGGCCCGGGCTTCGAAGGCTTCGAGACGAGCGCCGAGGCGAGCTACTACACCTGGGTCGACCAGCACAACACCTTCGGGCTGGGCGAAAACATTCCGATGTCCACCGCCAATCTCAATGACGGCTTCGTCGCGCTGAAGGACGGCAAGATGGTCATGATCCGCATCCCGTACCCGATGGGCTTCTACGCCAAGGGCTTCGACGGGCGCATCGACGATCCGAACGCCGGCTGGAAAGGCCGCGGCCTGTGGAGTACGAACGGCGATCGCACCCCATGGCTGATGGAGGGGGGCAGGGGGAGCAAGCCGCGTGCCGTGCACATTCAGCTTCGCCCCGATCCGCTGGCGCGGTGATATTCGCAGCGGCTATTTCTCAGCGGCGTCGCGCGCCTGCTGCATCTGCTCCATGGACTGCCCGATTTTCTTCTGCGCCTGCTCCATGGTTTTCCTGCCTTGCTCGACTTCCTGTTTCTTGAGGGCGGCGGCTGTCGCGGCGGTGCTGGCGGTCTCAACGCCGCAGCCGGCGAGCGCGGCGGCAACTAGAACGGCGCTGATGCGTTTCATGGATTACCTCCTCGCACGGCGATACGCGGCCGCATAGGATAGCACTGCTGGAGACTCAGCCTCGCGATTAACCCCGGCCGGGACCGGCCATCGTTAACCCTAAGATGGCCGATCTCGCTCCAACGTTGTCAGCCGCCGCTATCCGTTTCAATCCTGCGGTGCACCGTCGGTCGCCCAAGACGCTACACTTTCCCGGCATGGGGAGGGAGTCGAGCGACGAAGAGCTGATGCTGCGCTACGGCGACGGCGACGCCGGTGCCTTTGAGGCGCTGTATCACCGCCATCGCGGGCCCGTGTATCGCTTCCTGCTGCGGCAGATCGCCGACTCGGCCGTCGCCGAGGAGCTTTTTCAGGACGTGTGGATGCGAGTGGTCGATTCCCGCGGACGCTACGAGATCCGGGCGAAATTCACCTCTTGGGTCTATACCATCGCCCACAACCGCCTGATGGATTTCTATCGCGCGAACGGCCGGGCGAAATTCCTGAATCAGGAAGAAAGCGAAGCGGCGCTCGAAAACGCGCCCGGAGACGAGATGCCCGCCGACTTGCGGCTGGACCGGAAGCGGACCGGGGAACGATTGCTCGCGGCGATCTCGGAGCTTCCGGCGGCGCAACGCGAGGCCTTTCTGCTGCAGCAGGAGGGCGATATGTCGCTCGAAGAGATCGCTGGAGCGACCGGCGTCAATCGGGAAACCGTGAAGAGCCGCCTGCGCTATGCTTTCGCGAAGCTTCGCGCCACGCTGGGGAAGGCATCATGAACGAGCCGCGGGACCAGGAGCTTTCCCGCCTCTATCGTGAGACGGAAACGCTCGAGCCTCCGCGGAGGATAGACGACGCGATACTTGCCGCGTCGCGCCGGACAGCAGATTCCAGGCCGCGCCCGGTGCGGGCCGGGCTGGTGCGGCGCTTGAGCGCGCCGATGGCGCTTGCTGCCACCGTCCTGCTGACCTTCACCGTGACCCTGATGGTATTCCAGGATGCACCCGAGGCGGACAAGGCGCAGACTGGAATGAAGGCGGGAGGGGCCGATTCGCGTGCGGAGAAGCCGGTGCCTGCGGAGGCCAAATCCGCGAGAGCACCGCAAGCTGAATCTCGGCGCGACGCGCCAAGCACGCAACTTCGGGAAGCGATCGATACCTTGGGTAAGCGGCAAGGTCTGCAAGAATCCCAGGAATCGCAGGAGCCCAGGCGAGCCCGCGAATCCGAACCGATGCGCGCATCTCGACCGACGCAATCGGCGCCTTCTGCTCCGGCACCAAGCGCGAGCCCTCGCCAAGAAGCGGCCTCAACGCCGCGGAGCGCGGGAGGTGTTGGAGCGCTCGCAGGCCGGTCCGCGGACGAGGCGAAGGAGCGCTCGCCGGAGAAATGGCTCGAAGATATCCGCAAGCTCAAGGCGCAGGACAAGACGCCGGAAGCCGAACGCGAGCTGGCCGAGTTCAGAAAGCGCTATCCCGAGTACCGCCTGCCCGAAGACCTGCGGTAGAGCTTAACCCCGTCTCCTTTCCCGCGCCGTTTACAGTCGGCGTAGTCCCAACCGAAAGGAGAAGAACGTGAAAAATGCACTCGTTGGAGTATTGGCGGCCCTGGCGTCTCTCTGGATGACCGCGGTCCATGCCGGAGCGCTCGTCGATGTCGCGGTCGTCAACCGCGTCACCGGGCAGCGCATGCCCACCTGGACCCATCAGGGACGGCTCTACGTCGCAGGCACACCCGGAGAAAAGTACTCGGTCCTCGTCACCAACAAGACCGGCGCCCGCGTGCTCACCGTGGTCTCGGTGGACGGGGTCAACGCGATCACCGGAGAAACCGCTGCGCCCGGCCAGAGCGGCTACGTGCTCGATCCCTGGGGGAGCGTCGATGTGAGCGGCTGGCGCAAGAGCATGAGCGAGGTGGCCGCGTTCCTGTTCACCGCACTGCCCGACAGCTACGCCGCGCGCACCGACCGTCCGGACAACGTGGGGGTGATCGGCGTCGCCGTGTTCCGCGAATACCGGCCGCCGCGCCCCCGCCCACCGGTCTTGCAGCAGCCCGCGCCTTTTTCCGGACTGGGCGGTCGCGGCGACGAGGCGCGAGAGTCGGCTCGCGGCGCCGCACGCGACTCCGCCGGCAAGCCCGCTGCGTCCTCGGCCGAGGCCCCGATGCGAGCCGAGCCCAAACTCGAAGAGAAACTCGGAACCGGCCACGGCGAGCGGGAAGCCTCCGGAGCTCGCTGGACACAGTTCAGGCGCGCGAGCGAGTCGCCGAACGAGCTGCTCTCCGTCTATTACGACAGCCGCGCCAATCTGATTGCACGCGGCATCATCCGGGCGCCGTCGCGCGCCGAGCCGAGTCCTTTCCCCGGGTTCCGTTTCACGCCCGATCCGAAGGGCTGATGCGCGGGATCATGGCGATGATCTGCACCTGAGGCCCCGGGGGCGGGAGTCGCGTATGCTTGAGGCCGGTTTCCGATCCTCAATGGCGCCTTCCCGGTCCGGCTTGCATGAGGCGTGCAGCCCTCATCTTCGGTGTGCTTGCGGTCGCCGCCTCTGTCGCGGCGGGGCAACCCAACCCCGCGCCAGAGGAGCCGGCGCAGGATCGGCCTGCGCCCGAGCCGGAAAAGCCGCCGGCCCCGGCACAGGAGCCGCGCCGGGCACCCAGAAGCGAGATATTCCTCGACCGGCCGCACAAGTTCCTGTCCCGCCGTGTAGAGGACTACGCCCGTAAACTGGACGATTTCCTCAGCGATCCGAACCGCGCCTACGACTCGACGGGCAGTACGCTGCAGATTCGTGGCTATGTCACGTTTTTCGAAGGGGGGCTCACTGAGGGCAAGGCGGACGTGCGGGCGAACGTTTCGTTGCCGAACACCGAGGACCGGCTGAAACTCATCGTTCAGCGGGGTCTCGAAGCCGGAACGCAAACGGCAGCCGAACGCGACATCAGGAACGTCGTCGAGTCTACCCAGGCGGCTGCACCTGCCGCAGTGCAGGACACCAACTATTACCTGGGCCTGAAGGCCCTGGTGGCGGAGGTCTTCGGCGTGACGCTCAGCGCGGAGGGGGGGGCGAAATTCGGCCAGCCCGTGGATCCCTACGTTCGGCTGCGCGCCTTCCGCGATTTCGTCCTTTCGCAATGGGCGATCCGGGTGTCGGAGACGCCCCTGTGGAAACGCTCGGAGGGCTCCTCGGCGGCATCGGAAATCGCAATGCTCCGGCCCCTCAACGACGAGTGGCAGCTGCGGCTCACCACCAAGGCGACCTGGCGCTCGACGACCAACTACTTCGACCTCGCGCAGATCGGGTCGCTGTATTTCACACCCGACAGGCGCACCGTATACACGTTTGAGCTGGGCGCGTTCGCGCCCAGCGATCGCAGCCTGAACCAGAGCGTGTACTCGGTTACCCTGCGCGCGCGAAGACAGATCTACCGCGACTGGCTGTACCTGGAGATCACGCCCCAGATCCTCTACCCGGAAACGAACGGATTCCGTCCAGCGAGTTCCCTGATGCTGCATCTCGAGACGCTGTTCGGCGACCGCTACCTGCAACCCTGATGCCGGGCGGCGTGCCGCTCCTCTCGCGCCGAGCGTCTATCGTCGGGGCGGTGATCGGGCTACCCTAGCCGAGCTTCGCGGCAACCGCCCTGGCGAATTCCTGCGTCCCGAGCTTCCCACCGAGATCGGCGGTGCGGGTCACGGGGTTCTTGAGCGCCGCGTCCACGCCTGCGTCTATGCTTTTCGCCGCTGCGGTGAGCGCGGCATTGCCGCGGCGAGCGCCGATCCACTCGAGGAGCATCGCCGCCGAGAGGATGAGCGAAGTGGGGTTCGCTCCGTCCTTTCCCGCGATGTCGGGCGCCGAGCCGTGTTGCGCCTGCGCCACGCACAGCGCATCGCCGGCGTTGATCGAGCCGCCGAGCCCCAGGCCGCCCGAGAGCTCCGAGGCTTCCTCCGAGAGGATATCGCCGTACATGTTCTCGGTCACGATCACGTCGAAACGCATCGGATCGCGCAGGAGCAGGGCAGCCATTGCGTCGACGATGATTTCCTCGAGCTGCACTTGAGGGAAATCCTTCGCGACCTTGCGCACCTCGCGAAGGAAGAGGCCGTCGGACATCCTGAAGACGTTCGCCTTGTGCACGGCGGTGACTTTCCTGCGCCGGCCCATCGCCGCTTCGAAGGCGCGGCGCGCGATGCGCTCGCAGCATTTCGCCGTGACGCGACGCACGGCGAGCGCCATGTCCTCGGTCGGCATGAACTCGCCGCCGCCCGAGTGCATGTTGCGATCGGCATAGAAGCCTTCGGTGTTCTCGCGATAGATCACGAGATCGACGGGTTTCCCGGTGAGCCCGACGCCGAGCCGTGATCGGGCAGGGCGGATGTTGGCGTAGAGGTCTAGCTTGGTGCGCAATTCAGCCGAGGCGTTGATGCCGCCCTGGTCGCGCGGCGGGTATTCATATGTGGAAAGCGGGCCGAGGATCACGCCGGCGGCGTTGCGCGCCGCGGCGAGGATACGAGCGGGCAGGGTAGTGCCTTCCTTCTTCAGCGAGGCGAGCCCGATCTCCTCTTTCTGCCACTCAAGACCAAGCTTGAAGAATTCATTCGCTCGGTCCAGGACAGTGAGCGCAGCTGCGGTGATCTCAGGCCCGACGCCGTCGCCGGGCAGGACGAGAATCTTCATTGTAGTGTCTCCATTTCGCGAGAATACCATTTGAATCCCCTGGCGAAACCAGATCACCGCCACAAATAGGAGAGCCTTACGATAGAATTCCGGCGTAGACAGCTCTCCGCAGATACTCAAACTCAACGAGGTTCGCCGATGGCCGCAGAGATCAAGATATTCAACCCGGACACGCTGGGCAAGCCCCTCGGGCAATACTCGCAGATCGCCCGAGTGAAGAGTGCAAGCGAACTGGTCTTCATCGCAGGGCAGCTCGCCTCGGACAAGGCCGGAAACATGGTCGGCGCTGATGACTTCGACGCCCAATGTGTCCGGATATTCTCGAACATCGAGGCGGCGCTCAAGTCCGTGGGTGGCGGGTGGGGAAACGTGGTGCAATTCACGACCTATCTCGTGCATTCGCAGGATGTGCCGAAGTTCCGTGCGTTCCGCCAGCGCGAGTTCCCGCGCTTCTTTCCCAACGCGGTCTATCCACCCAACACGCTCGTGATGGTGGATCGTCTCGTGGGCGAGGCCTATCTTCTCGAAGTCCAGACGACGGCGGCGCTCTGAACGCTCCTCGCTGACGCCGCTCCCGCAGAAATGAACTGATGGCCCGTCTCGCCGCCGCATTCGGCTCGTCGCACAGCGTGATGCTCGCCGCAGAGCTTCAGGATTGGCTCACCGGTTTCCGCCAGAGCGATCTGCGCATGAAGTACTACGATCGCGAGGGCAATTCGCGCAGCTACGCGGAAGTCCTCGCCAACGCTCCGGCGAACGCCGAAACCCGGGTCACCGCGGATGCGATCACCGCGCGCTTCAACGCCGTGCAGGAGGCCATGAAGAGGCTCCGCTCCGAGATCGCGTTGGCAAAGCTCGATGCCCTCGTCATCCTGGGCGACGACCAGCACGAGCTGTTTCAGGACCAGCACATGCCCTCGATCGGGGTGTACTACGGCGAGTCGATCCGCAACGCGTCCCAAAGCAACGCCAAGAAGTTCATGTGGCCGGAGGAATGGTACAACCGTGCCCAGATGCGCCGCTTCGAAGAGGAGACCGATGCGCACTATCCCTGCCACAAGGCGCTCGCGCTCGGCTTGATCGAAGGACTGGTCGAGCGCGAGTTCGACGTGTCGGCGGTCGCAGGCCTCGATCAGGGCCAGAGCGAAGGGCACGCCTATTCCTTCGTTCACCGCTGGTACCTCAAGGGGAACGGTGCAGCGACGCTGCCGGTCGTTCCGATCTTCCTCAATACCTATAACGCGCCCAACCAGCCGCACCCCAAGCGCTGTGTTCACCTGGGCGCGGCCTTGAAAGAAGTGATCGAACGGTATCCAGACGATCTCCGCGTCGGACTTCTCGCCTCGGGCGGCTTGAGCCATTTCATGGTCGAGGAGGACCTGGACCGGCTCGTCATCGAAGCCCTGCACAGGAAAGACGTTGTGTTTCTCGGGAGTCTGGACCCGCGCCGCCTGAAGGCGGGTAGCTCGGAGATCCGTAACTGGATTGCCGTAGCGAGCGCCGCATCCGATCTCGACCTCAGCTGGATCTCCTACACCCCTTCGTACCGCACGCCCGCCTTGACCGGCATCGGTTTGTGCTTCGCAGCGTGGGGCTAGGCTTCACGCGGGCGCCCCGAAACAGTTTGGCGCGCAAGGAGTTAATTGCGAAGCTTCAAAAAGGGCATTCACTTCGAGCTCCAAGGCCATGTGACAGAACGTCGCGCCCAAGTCCTTTGAGAATGTCTTTACCTCGCCTGTCGCTCGGTGTAGATTTTCATTCCCCCGGGAGGTCAAAAAGAACAAATCTCAGATGGCTGCCAAACTGGCAGACGCTGTTGTCCTGCGTCATCCATTTTCGTCTGCTGCAGAAGACAGCGCACGCCTTGCGGCCCTGCGCGGCTACTGCGTGCTCGATACCGGACGCGAGGCCCGCTTCGACGATCTCACCTGTCTCGCGGCAAGCATCTGCGAAGCGCCGGTTTCGCTCGTGAGCCTGGTGGACGCCGATCGGCTATTCTTCAAGTCGGCGCACGGCATGGAATTCCGGGAAGTGCCTTACCCTGACTTCTGCTGCGGCCATGTTATCCGCCAGCGCGACGTCTTCGAGGTCCACGATGCTGCGCGGGATCCTCGGTTTGCCGAACACCCGCTCGTCGCCGATTCACCCCATGTGCGGTCGTACGCGGGGGCTCCGCTCGTAACGCCGCAGGGTGAGGTGCTGGGTACGCTCTGCGTGATCGATTTCGTTCCGCGAAAATTCGCACTCAAGCAGATCGAGATGCTGCGCATCCTTGCGCGACAGGTGATGTGCCAGCTCGAGCTCAATTTGCAGGCGATGCGCGATCCTCTCACCGGCCTATACAATCGCCGCCAGCTCGAGGAAGGGCTTCACCGGGAGATTCTGCGGGCGCGTCGCACCGGGGCGTCTGTCGGCGTCATGGCGATCGATGTCGATCATTTCAAGCAAGTCAACGACGCGCACGGTCACGAGGCAGGGGACTGCGCGCTGCGGGGAGTCACCGAGGAACTGACCTCGTGCGTTCGCGAGGAGGATATCGCCTTCCGTACCGGCGGCGAGGAATTCGTCATCATCCTTCCCGGAGTGGGGAAAGCCGCGTTGCGCTCGCGCGCCGAAGCAATACGCCGCATGGTCCAGCAAGCGCAAATCTCCGCGGGTGATGGAACCCTCAAGCTCACCGTTTCGATAGGGCTTTCGAGCTTTCCCTCGTACGGCGAATCCGGGCCAGCGATCCTGCGCGCGGCCGATGCCGCACTATACAAGGCCAAAGCGGCGGGGAGGAACCGGGTTATGATGTGCGCGCCGAAGAGCGCGCACAGTCCGGCCGCCGACGCTGCCTGACGTTTCTATACCTGAACCTTTTTCCAATCGATCATCGCGGGTCATCGCCACGGCGTGGAATTCCGAATTGATCCGGAGGCAGACTGATGAGCGTTGATTTCAAGGGCCGGCGAGAGGACCTGAGGCTGGTCACGGGACAGGGCAAATACACCTCCGACTGGAATCTTCCCGGACAGCTTTACGGACACTTTCTTCGCTCGGACCGCGCTCACGCGGAGCTCGTCTCGATCGACGTGAAAGCGGCGCAATCCTCGCCGGGCGTCGTTGCCGTGCTCACCGGAGCCGACACGGCGAAGGCCGGTTTCAAATCGACGCCTCAAATCGCCCGTTACCCGGGACGCGGCGGCATGCTCATCAAGGTGCCCCACCGCGACGGCCTGGCCAATGGCCGCGTGCGCTTCGTCGGCCAGGAAGTCGCGCTCGTCGTCGCGAGCACGGCGCTTGCGGCGCAGGACGCTGCCGAGAAAATTGAAGTCGAATACCGGGAGCTCCCCGTCGTAGTCGATGCCGAGGCGGCGCTGGCACCAGGGACGGAGCAGCTCTACCCGGAGATTCCGGGAAACCTGTCCTTCGACTACGAATACGGCGACGAGGCGAAGACTGCCGAGGCCTTCGCGCAGGCCGCGCACGTCACGCGCGTGGCGCTGGACAGCCAGCGCATGGTCGGCAACCCGATGGAGCCGAAGGCCTGCCTCGCCGCATACGATGCGAAGACCGACAAGTACGATCTCTACGTCAGCTCGCAGGGGCTCTCGCTCATGCGCGGAAGCGCGAGCGGCATCACCGGCGTTCCCGCAGAAAAGATCATGGTGCGTGCGCAGGACGTGGGCGGCGGGTTCGGCATACGTTCCGACGCCTACGCCGAGTACTGCGTCGCGATGCTTGCATCGAAGACGATCGGCAAGCCGGTGAAGTGGACATCAACGCGTTCGGAAACCTTTCTCTCCGATTATCACGGCCGCGCGGCGAAGTTGATCGGCGAGCTCGCGCTCGACAAGGACGGGCGGTTTCTCGCGATCCGCATCAACTGGTTCGTGAATGCCGGCGCTTACCTGTCCACCCCTGGGGCGCTCATCAATACCCTTCCGCCGGGTCTGCACGCGATCAACCTGTACCGCATTCCGGTGATGTACGGACGCCACCGTCTTGCGCTCACCAATACGACGCCGACGACCGCTTACCGCGGCGCGGGCCGCCCCAACGTGAGCTACCTCGCCGAGCGCCTGGTCGAGGAAGCGGCACGTGAGATGAAGATCGACCGGGTGGACTTGCGCCGCCGCAACCTCATTCCAAAGGACGCGTTTCCTTACCAGACTCCGCACCCGCACTCCAAATACGACAGCGGCGACCCGCCGGGGCTGCTGGAGGAGGCGCTGAAGCAGGGCGAGTGGAGCAGCTTCGAGTCGCGCCGTGCAGAGGCGAAGAGGCGCGGCAAGCTGCGCGGCATCGGCTGCGCCGTGTTCGTCGAGCCTGCGGGCGCCGGCGCCGCGCCCAAAGAGGAGGCGATGATCAAGTTCGGCGATTCGGGGAACGCACTCCTGTATGTGCTCGCCGGGCCTTCCGGTCAAGGGCACGAGACTGTCTATCCTGAGATCGTCGGTGAAACGCTCGGCATGGATCCGGAAAAGATAACCCTTCGCGCGAGCGACCCCGAAGGACCGCCCCTGGTCGGCGAAGGCACGATCGGTTCGCGCTCGATGATGGCGCACGGCGGTGCACTGCTGGTGGCGGCGCGCGAGGTCGTGCGCAAGGGCCACGAGCTTGCGGCGAAGGAACTGGAGGTTGCGCCGACCGACCTCGAATTTTCCCGGGGCCGCTACCGCGTGAAAGGCACCGACCTCTCGATCGGCATGACCGATCTCGCGAGGAAATACGGGAGCGCTCTCGACGCGGGCGGCGAAATCCCTCAGCCGCGTTCGTACCCGAGCGGCGTTCACGTCGTGGAAGTCGAGATCGACGCGGAAACCGGCGTTCTCGACATCGAACGCTACACCGCAGTTGACGACTGCGGGCGAGTCATCAACCATACGCTCCTCGAAGGCCAGCTCCACGGCGGCATCGCGCAGGGCCTCGGGCAGGCGCTCGGCGAGCACGCAGTCTACGACGAGTCCTCGGGCCAGCTGCTCACCGGCACCTTCATGGACTACCCGATGCCGCGCGCCGACGAGATGCCCGACATCCGGCTCCACGACCGTTCGATTCCTTCACCCGGCAACCCGCTCGGCGCAAAGGGTGCGGGTGAGGCGGGGACGACCGGTGCTGTGCCCGCCGTCGCGAACGCGGTGATCGACGCGCTGCGTTCACTCGGGATTCACGCTCTGGATTTTCCGTACACACCGGACCGCCTTTGGCACGCCATCCAAGCCGCCAAGGGTCCGTTTTAGGACTGCTGGCGGGCCCGCTTTAACCATTCCCCTCCTCGCTTGAGGAGGGGTGGCAGCGAAGCTGCCGGGGTGGTCTCTATCCGCCGAGTTCCTTGCGCACCCACGCTGCGCCGGCGGCGAGTGCCTTCAGCTTGCCGAACGCGACATCGCGCGCGAGCGGGACCATGCCGCAGTTGGTGCAGGGATAGAGTTTGTCCGGCGGCACGAATTTCATGGCGGAACGGATCGTTGAGGCAACCTGCTCGGGGGTTTCGAGAGCCTCATTTGCGACGTCGATCGCCCCGACCAGCACGTCCTTGCCATTGAGAAGGGCGAGCAGTTCGAGGGGCACGCGCGAATTTGCGCATTCGAGCGAGACCTGATCGATCTTCGATCGCGCGAGCAGCGGAAACGTGGATTCGTACTGCCGCCACTCCGAGCCGAGCGTTTTCTTCCAGTCGATGTTGGCCTTGATGCCGTAGCCGTAGCAGATGTGCACCGCGCTCCTGCATTTCAGTCCCGCCGCTGCCGCCTCCAGCGCCGCTATGCCCCAATCCTTCACTTCATCCATGTAGACGTTGAAAGCGGGTTCGTCGAACTGGATCACATCGGCGCCTGCGCGTTCGAGCTCGCGAGCCTCCTGATTGAGAATCGCGGCGAATTCGCCCGCCAGCTTCTCCCGGCTCTTGTAGTAGTTGTCGTAGAGCGTGTCGACCATGGTCATCGGGCCGGGGAGGGTGGCTTTGATGGGCCGCCTCGTCTGCGCGCGCAGGAAACGGATATCTTCGACGTACACGGGTCTGGACCGTGCCACTTTTCCCACTACCACCGGCACGTCGGCATCGTAGCGATTGCGGATGCGCACGGTGCGCTTGTTCGCGAAATCCACTCCCTCCAGATTCTCGATGAAGGTGGTGACGAAGTGGCGGCGCGTCTGCTCACCGTCAGTGACGATATCGATGCCGGCGGCCTCCTGATCGGCAAGAGCGAGGCGCATCGCGTCGCGCCTGCCTTCTTCGAGGAGGGCGCCTTCGAGGCGCCAGGGCGACCACAGCTGCTCCGGCTCGGCGAGCCAAGCCGGCTTCGGCAGGCTGCCTGCGATAGTTGTCTGGAGAATCAAGTTCAGAGCGTCAGACCGAGATGCCCAGATTCCACGAGGCGAAGCCGCAGCCGACGTAGACCTCCGGACAGTTGCAGTAGGCGATCAGCTCGAATCCGCTCTTGCCGGCAGCACCGTGGGCGGCGACCCAATTGCGAATTTCCGCCGCACCGTTGCCGACAGTCGGCAGGCGCTCGTTGAGGAAGTCGATCAAGGGACGCTCGTCGCCTTTCTCGAAGTGTCGGATGCATTCCCGGTCGAACGGCTCGTCAACCTCGCCCATGGTGGGCTCTCCGATCGAGTGGCTCAGGCCGCCGGTCGCGAGGATCGCAACGCGGATGTCCTCCGGGTAGGTCCGCACCGCCTCGGCGAGCATCGTTCCCCATTGCATGCAGCGCCGCACGCTTGGATAAGGCGGCTCGAGATCGTTGAAGATGATCGGAACGATCCGGGGCAGGGGATCGAGCCCGCCTCTCCACAGCGGAATGCAAAAGCCGTGGTCGAGCGTCAAGTGATGCGACACCGAAGGCTCGAAATCGAACTCGATCGCGGTTTGAAGGATATGGTTCGCGAGTTCCGGATGTCCGGTGATTTTCTTGTAAGGACAGTCCTTCATCCAAGGCTCGGTCGGTCCTTCGTGCATTTCGCCCATGCCGACACAGATACTGGGAAGATTGTTGATGAAGAAATTCACCCAGTGATCGGGCGCGATCTCGATGAGGACGTCGGGCCGGGCGGCCTTGATGCGCCGGCCGAGCTCGGAGAGCGACCGCGTCAGGTCCCGCTGATTGTCCGGGCTGACGTCCTTCCAGCCGCGGATGATGAGCGGCGCGTGGCTCGAGGCAAATACACCGACCAGCTCAGCCATGGCTCGACCTCACCGCAGCGTCAGCACCTGCGGTCCTCATCTTCCTCAGGAATTCCGCCTCAGACATGCCGACCACCAAAAAATAGAAGCGCAGAAGGTAAGGGTTGACCCGTTGCGCGAGGAATGCGACGTCGGCGCGCTCGACCGCAGCACGCACCTCGGGCTTCAAGGGATAACTGTCGAGGATCTTACTGGGGTTACCGCGGTACTCCTCGCCGAGCGGCGCGGAACTCTGAAGATCAAAGAACAGCTTGCTCAACCAGTAGTCTCTCATAGTTCGTCATTTTGCCATGACCGCGTGGAGAGCAGAACTCGTCCTTCGGCGGCCTGCGGCCCGCCGTCATTTCGCCGCAGGGTGTCGGGTAAGCGGTACGAATCTCACCGTCAGAGTGCGCTTCGTCGTCGCGCTGCCGTCAGGGCGCTTTTCGACAAGCAGAAGCTGCTGCACGTCGCGGGACCCTCCCACCGGAATTACCATGCGGCCGCCGGGTCTGAGCTGATCGATCAGCGGCCGGGGAATGTCTCCCGGCGCCGCAGTGACGATGATCGAATCGAAGGGCGCGGCTGCCGTCCAGCCGCCATAGCCGTCGCCGATGCGCACCTCGACGTTGCCATAGCCCAGCTGGCCAAGGATTCGTATCGCCCGCTTTGCGAGCGGCTCGACGATTTCTATGGTGTAGACCTTGGCCACCAGCTCGGCAAGCACTGCTGCCTGGTAACCCGACCCCGTGCCCACTTCCAGCACGGTATCCGTGGGCTTCGGATCGAGCAGGTCGGTCATCAGGGCGACGATATAAGGCTGGGAGATCGTCTGGTTTTCACCGATAGGCAGCGGGCGATTCTCGTAGGCGAAGGTTTCCTGCGCCAAGGGCACGAACCTGTGGCGCGGCACTTTTCCCATTGCGGCCATCACCGCGTCGGCAAATCTCGGGCGTCCGGTTTCCTCGCCGGTTTCGCGCGCCATGGCGACGATTTCCGCCACCATGCGCGCACGCCCCGCTGCGTTCCGGTCCTGCGCCATTGCGGGTTCGGCGTGCGTCACGGCGAGCAGAAAAAGGGCCGGAAGCAGGACGGCCAGCATGCGGGCCACGCGATCAAGCGACCACAAGGCTGGTGAGGCGTTGCGGATCCGCGAGCAAATCGACGCTCGGGCCGTTGTAGACGATGCGGCCGCGGTTCAGCACGAGAGCGCTCTGCGTCACCTGGAGCGCGAGCTTGGCATGCTGCTCGACCAGCACGACCGCAAGGGAGTCCTCGCGGATCAGCCGCTGCATGGCCTGAAGCAGGACCTCGACGATGATGGGCGCGAGCCCTTCGAGCGGCTCGTCCATGAGCAGCAGGGTCGGGTTGCCCATCAGCGCCCGACCGATCGCGAGCATCTGCTGTTCGCCCCCCGAAATCTGGTTTCCCCAGTGTCCGCGCCGCTCCGCGAGCTTCGGGAAAAGCTCATAGACCCGCTCGAGCGTCCAACGGCCGGGGCGCGCAGCGACGGTGAGGTTCTCCTCGACCGTAAGCGAAGGGAAGATATCCCGCGTCTGCGGGACCAGCCCGATGCCCAGACGGCAGCGTTCGTACACGGGCAGTCCCGCGATGGGTTTGCCCTGACACTCGATGCTGCCCGCGTGGAAGGTCGTGTGGCCCATGACGGTCGAAAGGAGCGTGGTCTTGCCGACCCCGTTCCGGCCGAGCACCGCAAGCGCGCCGCGCTCGGGTAGTTCGAATCCGATGTCCTCCAGGACGACGGTCTCGCCGTAGCCGGCCCGCACGTCGCGCAAACGCAGCGCATCAGGCATGGCGCTGCTCCCCGAGGTAGACCTGATGCACGCGCCGGTCCTTGGAAATTTCCTCCGGCGGCCCTTCGACCAGTACCTGGCCTTGCACCAGCACGGTGATGCGTTGCGCGAAACGGAACACGACGTCCATGTCGTGCTCGATGATCAGGATGGCGATGTGCTTGGGCAGGTTGTCGAGCACCTGCAGGATCCTGTGCGACTCCAGCGAAGGCACGCCCGCGGCCGGCTCGTCGAGGAGAAGCACGCTGGGCCTGAGGCCCAGGGCGATGGCAATTTCAACGAGGCGCTGCTTGCCGTATGGAAGATCGAGGATGCGTTGGCTTGCGTCTTCGGCGAGACCGAGCGTAGAGAGCAGCTCCAGGCTCTCGTCGCGTATGTCCGCGTAGGAGCTGGCCGAGCGCCACGTACGACGAGCGACGCCGCGCCGCTCCGCCACCGCAAGCGCCACGTTGTCGAGCACGGAAAGCCCGCGAAAAAGCGCGTTGATCTGAAAAGTGCGGCCGAGACCACGCTTCACGCGCGAGGCCTGCGCAACCTGGGTGATATTTTCACCACCGAGCACGATATGTCCGGAGGAGGGCCGCAGAACGCCGGTAAGCATATTGATGAACGTAGTCTTGCCGGCCCCGTTGGGGCCGATCAGCGCGTGGCGCGCGCCCGCCTCCAGTTGGAAGTTGATGTCGTCGGCCACGGTAAGCGCGCCGAAAGTCTTGCACAGGCTGCGCGTCTCCAACGCAAGAGTTTGGGGCGCGTTCATGCTTTTCCCCGCAGCCTGGAAAGAATCCCATCGAGAATCCCGAGGACTCCGCCTCGGGCGAACATGACCACCAGAACCAGCATCACACCGATTCCGAAATACCAGTATTCGGGAAACTGCTTGGCAAGAAGATCTTGCGCTACAAGGAAGACGACCGGGCCGACAAAGGCGCCGTAGATGCGGCCGACGCCGCCGAGGATGAGCATCACGAGCAGCTCGCCGGCCGATTCGAAGGAAAGCACGTTGAGCCCGACGAACTGATTGGTCTGGGTGATAAGGCCTCCGGCGACACCGGCGATCGTCGCAGAGAGGGTGTAGACGAGGACCAGACGCCAGTACACCGGCGCGCCGATGGCGTGCATCCGCAGACTGTTCTCCCGCACTCCCGTGAGCGAAGTCCCGAACGGCGAATAGACCATCCTGCGCACGAACCACCACCCGACGAAGAGGACGATGAGGCAATAAAGATAGGCGGTCTTGCCGAAGATGTCGAACTTGAACAGGCCCAGAACCGGCGCCACGACGACGCCGGAAAGTCCGTCCGCACCGCCGGTGAGGCTGGTCGCCTTGTTGGCGATCTCGAGAAGAACCGACGTGATCGCAAGCGTGAGCATGAGCAGCGTGAGTGCCCTCGTGCGCAGGATGATGGCACCGGTTGTAAGGCCGAGAAACGCTCCTGCGCCCGCCGCGGCGACGAGCTGCACCATCGGATCGGTGACCCCCAGCTTCGCCGACAGGATTCCCGCGACGTAGGCGCCCAGGCCGAAGTAGGCGCTATGGCCGAGGGTGATGATTCCGGCATAACCGACGATCAGATCGAGCGAAAGGGCGTAGAGAATGAAGATCAGGATGCGCGCACCGAGAGCAAGATAATCGGGCAGCGCAAAGAAGGCCGCGATCGCGACGATCCACGGCAGCCATTCGATCGGGCGGATACGAGGATCGGCGGTGTAGCCTCCGGCGTGAGCGCTCATGCGTGCCGCCCGAACAGGCCCGCGGGCCGCCACAGCAGGATGCCGATCGTGGCCACATAGATGGGAAAAGCGCCGTACTGCGGCAGCCAGTATTTGCAGGCGGTGTCGGCAATGCCTATCAGAAGCGCCGCGACAAACGGTCCACGCAGGCTGCCCAGGCCGCCGACCGCGACGACGACCAGGAAGTACACGAGGTTCTCGAAGGGATACGTCGGTTGGATGGCGATGATCTCCGCACCCAGTCCCCCTCCCAGTCCCGCAAGTCCGCTGCCGAGCGCGAAAGTAAGAGTAAACAAACGTTTGGTGTTGATGCCCACCGACTGCGCCATCGCGCGGTTGTCCACCGTCGCGCGCACCATCGCGCCCCAGCGCGTGCGTTCCACACCGAACCACAACAGCGCCACCATCACCGCGCTGAAAGCGATGATGAAAACCCGGTAGGTTGGGAAATCACGTCCAAGCAGCGGGAATTGGCCTTTCAGATACTCGGGCAGTACGACCGGCTGCTGGAGCGTTCCGTAGATGAAACGCGCCACTGCGACCGCGATGAAGATCAAGCCGATAGTGAACAGCACCTGCTCCAGGTCGCTTGCAGCATAGAGCCTCGAATACAGGAACCGCTCGAGGAGAACGCTGCCGAGGGCAACGGACACGAACGCGAGCACGAGCGCGAGCGGGAAAGGCACGCCGAAACGCGAGATCGCCGTGGTAAGAATGTAGCCTCCGGCCATGGCGAACACCCCATGGGCGAGATTGGCGAAGCCCATCAGGCCCATCGTCACCGACAGACCCACCGAGATCACGTAGAGGATCATGCCGAGCGCCGAGCCATGGAAGGCGACGCTCACGACTGATGCGAGGAACGCTTCCAACTCAGGGGCCTCGATATTTCATGAGCACACAAGCAAACCCCCGCGGCACTCCCAGTGGCGCGGGGGTTTGTCGAAAACAGAATCCTATTTTTTCTTGTTGATGAGCTTCCAGGGATCTTTCACCGCGACCTGAACCGTTTCAAGCTCGACATTGGCGAGCTTCCCGTCCACCCTGCGCACCTCGCGCAAATACTCGTTCTGGACGATGTCGCGGGTTTCCGGGTCGATATAGATGGGCCCGCGCGGGCTGTTCGGGTTCCTGTAGTTCCTGAGCAGTTCCAGGGACTTCTCCGGATTCACCTTGCCTTTCTGCTCGCGGATGGCGTGATAGATCCCGTCCATGCCGTCCCAGGCCCCCACCGACATGAAGCTTGGCGTGGCGTTCTCGCCGTATTCCTTCTTCCAGGCGGCGATGAAGGCCTTGTTGGCCGGGCGGGTGGCGGCGGCGGAGTAGTGAAACACCGTGAGCACTCCGAGTGGCACGTCGCCCATATTGGGAAGTTCTTCATCGGTCGTGATGTCGCCCGGGCCGATGAACTTCACGCCCGCCTTGTCGAGCCCGAGGTCACCGTACGCTTTCATGATCGCGGTGGCCTGCCTGCCGGCCGGTACGAAAGCGAAAACCGCCTGAGGTTTCGCGTCCTTCGCGCGCTGCATGAAGGGAACGAAATCCGGGTTGGCAAGCGGGATGCGCACGTTACCGACGATCTTGCCGCCGGCGTCGGTGAACCCTTTGGTGAAAGCGGCTTCCGCATCGTGGCCCGGACCGAAATCGCTCACGGCCACGTAGGCCGTCTTGAACTTCGTCGCCGCCCATGTCCCCATGGGCAGGCTCGATTGCCACAGCGTGAACGAGAACCGCACGATGTAAGGCGACATCGTCGTGATCACGGAGGTTCCGGCGTTCATGATGACCAGCGGCACCTTCGCTTCGGTCGCAAGGGCCGCCGAGGACATCGCGTTCGGTGTCCACGTCATGCCGGTGAGGAACTGTACCTTGTCGCGGACGATGAGCTCCTGAGACAGCTGCTTGGCCTTGTCGGGATTGGGACCTCCGTCATCGCGTGTGATGACCTCGACCTTGACCCCGGGAGGCAGCTTGTCCTGGTTCAGCTTCATGTAGAGCTTGATGGCTCTGTCCATGTTCTCGCCCAGCGTCGCGTTCGGGCCGGACAGCGTCAGCACCGAGCCCACTTTTATCGTTTGCGCCGCTGCTTGCCCGGCGAACAGTAACAGCGCCAGCGCGATACTTCCCGATCTGATTGCGTTTCTCATGTCTCCTCCGAGGGACTTGCCTGCGCGATTCTATACAGTCTTGGTGAATTTCGCATACTTTTATGGGGTTGCCGTCCCGCTGGCGCGGTCTATGGCGATGTCGCCGCTCGATCCCCTGGCCAGCGGTGTTATGATGCTCGCGCTTCCGGTGGAATTACATGTTCTTGGAACATCGTCTCGAACGGTTGGTTGAAGAGCTCAAGCAAACCGCAGCCATTCCGCTGCGTCTTGAGCTTTGGAACGGCCGTGCCTACGATCTCACCAGCCATCCCACGGTGAAAATCGGCGTGCCCAGCCCGTCGGCGTTGCGCTTTCTCATCTCGCCCGACCTGATGAAGCTGGGGCAGGCCTACGTGGAGGGGTATCTGCGGGTCGAAGGGCCGATTCTCGAAGTATTCCGGGTCGCCGACAGCCTGGCGCGAAACGCCGCCTCCCGCGGGCACAAGGGGCTGCGGCGTTTCTGGCACCACACGAAAAAACGCGACCGCAAGGCCATTGAGTACCACTACGATGTTTCAAACGATTTCTATTCGCTCTGGCTCGGCCAGAGCATGGTCTATTCCTGCGCCTATTTCCGAAGCGAAACCGACTCCCTGGAGACAGCCCAGGAACAGAAGCTCGACCATATCCTCAAGAAGCTCATGCTCCGGCCCGATGAGCGGTTTCTCGACATCGGGTGCGGCTGGGGCGCGCTCATAGTACGTGCGGCAAAGAAGTACGGCGCGCGTGCGACCGGCGTCACGCTCAGCCGCAACCAGTATGAGTTCGCATCGAGGCGGATACGGGAGGAGGGGCTCGAGGACCGCTGCGAGGTGCGCCTTCAGGACTATCGCGATGTTCCGGGTGAAGCCGTGTTCGACAAGATCGCCAGCGTCGGCATGTTCGAGCATGTCGGGCTGCGCCATCTCAAGGCTTATTTCGCGAAAATTCGCTCCTTGCTCGCCGACGGCGGCCTCGTCTTGAATCACGGCATCACCGCCACCGACCCGGACAGCCGGTGGGTGGGGATGGGTGCCGGGGAATTCGTGAATCGCTACGTGTTCCCGCAGGGGGAGCTTCCGCACCTGTCGGTCGTGATTCGCGAGACTGCGAGCGCCGGACTCGAGGTCGCCGACGTCGAATCCCTGAGGCGTCACTACGCCCAGACCTGCCTGGAGTGGGCAAAACGTCTGGAGCAGAGCCGGGAGCAGGCGATCGCCGCAGCGGGAGACAAGCGCTATCGTATCTGGCAGGTGTACCTGGCAGGCTGCGCGCATGGCTTCGAGCACGAGTGGATGAATATTTACCAGGTGCTCGCGCGCAAGGAAGGCGGAGCGGCGAATCCGCTGCCGCTCACCCGCGATTACATGTACCGTTCGGAATAGTAAGCGTCATTCTCCGGCGAGAGCGCCGGTTCAATGCAGGGGTGCGCTCGGCCGTTGACCGAGCAGCTTGTCGAGCGCTTCGCGCGCGACTTCCAGATGCGGGTTGATATGCAGGGCCGCGTCGAACGCGAAGAGTGCGCCGTCCGCGTCGCCGCGCGAAAGGCAAATCTGGGCGAATCCACAGATCGCGCCGTAGTGGCGCGGCTCGAGTTCCAGCGTGCGGTGTATGCTGGCGACGCATTCGTGATCGCGGCTTTGCATGTAGTACAGCGTGGCGCGCTTGTTCCAGGCCTCGGGAAAATCGGGGTTATTGGCGACGAGCCTCGCCAGGATGCGCTCGGCCGCCGGGAAATCGAGCACGGCAAGAGCGCGCGTCGCCCGCTCCAGGTCGAACGCGGCCGTGGAATCCCGATGGGCCATCCACAGCCGCCAGATCTCGTCTTCGATGCGTTCGGCGCGTCCGCTGCTCGCATCGCCGAGCGACCGGAACAGTCCGTGCAGCCGCTCCGGCAGGCCGGATGAGGGGCGGCGCCGGTTGCAGGTAGCGATCAGTGCCAGCGTGTTTTCGTACATTCAGTGAAAATCCCGCGACTGCGTGGCGATCCGCCCCAGAAGGGCGCTGTGGTCGCTCAGCCGCCTGGCTACAAGATGCATCACTTCGCCTTCGCGTTCAAGCACTCCTTCGACGCCCATCAGGCGCGCGCCGAGCAGCTCGCGCCGCTGGCGCTCGGTGAGATCGCGCCAGACAATGACGTTGATGGTGCCGGTTTCATCCTCGAGCGTCACGAATACCGTGCCGGAAGCCGTGCCCGGGCGCTGACGGCCCGTAACGATGCCCGCCGCCCGGACCAAGCTCCCGCTGGGCAGCCCCCGGATCTCCTCCGCGGCGGCAAAGCGCATGCGTGCAAGGCGCGGGCGCAGCAGCGCGAGAGGATGGCGCCCCAGCGTGAGGCCGGTGCTCGCGTAGTCGGCGACGAGATTCTCTCCCTCGGTCGGAGTGGAAAGCACGGGGGAGGTCTCCGCCACCGGTGCGTCGCGCAGGACGGGCGCGCCGGTTTCGATCCCGGCGACCTGCCAGTGAGCCTGGCGACGGTGGCCCGAGAGCGACTCGAACGCTCCGGCGGCCGCCAGGCACTTCAGGTCGCGCCGGTTCAGTTCGGCGCGCCGGGCGAGATCCTCGACGCCGTCAAACGAGTGGATCTTTCGCGCGGCGACAAGGCGCTCGGCGCCCGCTTGCGACAGACCTTGCACCAGCAGGAAACCAAGACGCACGGCGGGCAACACCACCCCGGCAGCTTCGCTGCCACCCCTCCTCGATGAGGAGGGGATTGGGGTAGTGGTTTCCAGAGTGCATTCCCATTCGCTCGAGCACGCGTCCACAGGCCGCACCTCGACGCCGTGACGGCGCGCATCCTGCACCAGCTGCGAGGGCGCGTAGAAACCCATCGGCTGGCTGTTCAGGAGCGCCGCGAGAAACGCCGCCGGCTCGTGGTGCTTGAGCCAGGCGGACACGTAGGCGAGCAGGGCGAAGCTCACCGAGTGCGACTCGGGGAAGCCGTATTCGCCGAAGCCGAGGATCTGCCGGTAGATGCGCTCGGCGAATTCCGCCGAGATGCCGTTTTTCCTCATGCCGTCCATGAGTTTTTTGTGGAAAGGCTCCAGCCCTCCCTTGCGGCGCCAGGCGGCCATCGCGCGGCGCAGCTGGTCGGCTTCGCCCGGGGTGAAGCCCGCCGCCACCACCGCGAGCTGCATCACCTGCTCCTGGAAAATCGGCACTCCGCAGGTGCGCTCGAGAACTTTTCTCACCGCGTCGTTGGGATAGTCGATCGGCTCGCGGCCGTCGCGCCGTCGCAGGTAAGGGTGCACCATGTCGCCCTGGATCGGCCCGGGCCGCACGATCGCGATCTCGATCACGAGGTCGTAAAAGTGCTCCGGTTTCAGCCGCGGCAGCATCGACATCTGGGCGCGCGACTCGATCTGGAACACGCCGATGGTATCGGCGCGCCGCATCATCTCGTAGACCGCGGGATCCTCCTCGCGCAGCAGGCTGTCCATGGTGATCGTGCTGCCGCGCAGCGCGTTGACGAAGTCCAGTCCACGCCGGATGGCGGAGAGCATGCCGAGCGCCAGGACATCGACTTTGAGCAGTCCCAGGTTCTCCAGATCGTCCTTGTCCCATTGGATGACGCTGCGCTCGGGCATCGCTGCGTTCTCGATCGGCACCAGGCGCGCGAGTGCCCCTCGCGATATGACAAAACCGCCGACATGCTGCGACAGATGGCGCGGAAAACCGAGCAGGGCAGAGGCCAGCGCCATGAGGCGCCGCATGACCGGACTCTCGGGATCGAAGCCCGCCTCGCGCAGGCGCTTGACGAGATCTTTTCGATCGTCCCACCAGGCGATCGCTTTGGCGATCCGGTCCACCTGCAAGGCATCGAGCCCGAGCGCTTTCCCGGCGTCGCGCAGTGCGCTCTTGGGCTGGTAGGTGATGAGCGTGGCCGCCAGCGCGGCGCGCTCGCGGCCGTATTTGCGGTAGACGTACTGGATGACTTCCTCGCGCCGCTGGTGCTCGAAATCGACATCGATGTCGGGCGGCTCGTTGCGCTCCTTCGAGATGAAGCGCTCGAACAAGAGCGCCTGCTTGGCCGGATTGACCTCGGTGATGCCCAGGCCGTAGCAGACGGCGGAATTGGCCGCCGAGCCGCGCCCCTGGCAGAGAATACCCCGGCTGCGGGCGTAGCGGACTATGTCGTGGACCGTCAGAAAAAACGGCTCGTAACGAAGCTCGGCGATGAGCGAAAGCTCGCGCTCGACGAGATCGCGGATTCTCTGCGATGCGCCTTCGGGAAAGCGCCGCTGCAATCCCTCTTCGGCCAACTTGCGCAGCCAGCTCGCCGGGGTTTCGCCCGCAGGGACGAGCTCTTCGGGGTACTCGTAGCGCAGCTCATCCAGCGAAAAACAGCAGCGCTCGGCGATGCGCACGGTTTCGGCAAGCAGCTCGGCCGGATAGATTTGCGCCAGGCGCATACGCAGCCGCAGATGCCGCTCGGCGTTGGGGTGGAGCGCGTGACCGCAGGCGTGCACCGGCATGCGAAGGCGAATCGCGGTCAGCGTATCCTGCAACGGCCGGCGCGAGCGCAGGTGCATGTGCACGTTGCCCGAGGCGACGAGCGGCAGGCCCGAGCGTTTGCCAAGCTCGCGCAGAGCGGCGAGGTGCGCCCGATCGTCGGGTCCGCACAGCAACTCCACCGCAATCCAGGCGCGGTTGGGAAAGCGCTCGGCCACCGAGCGTGCGTGCTTTTCCGCCGCCTCTGCCTTTGGGAGAGGGTGAGGGGGGACGAGCAGCGCAAGGCACCCTGGCAGTCCACCCTCCAGATCGGACCAGCCGAGGCTATAGCTGCCTTTCCTGCTCCCACGTCTTCCGCGGGTGATGAGGTCCGAGAGCTCGCCGTAGCCCTCGCGGCAGGTGGCGAGCAGCACGAGCTTTGGGCCTTCCTTCAGTTTTATTTCCGAGCCGATGACCAGAGACAGACTCACGTTCTTCGCCGCGACATGCGAGCGCACCGCGCCGGCGAGCGAGCATTCGTCGGTGAGAGCGAGCGCGGAATAGCCGAGCTCGGCAGCGCGCTTCACCAGCTCCTCCGGATGCGAAGCGCCGCGGAGAAAAGTGAAATTGCTGAGGCAGTGCAGCTCGGCGTAGGCGGGCAGGGCGGCCGATGTCACGCGAATACACCGTGCAAATACCATCCCCCTTCGCCACGGCGCTCGCGATAGATCCACACGAGCGACTCGTTCTGGGCGCGGGCGACAAAATAGTCGCGGGCGACCTCGTCGCCGTCCCACCATCCCGACTCGATGCGCTCCGGGCCGACGAGCAGCTCGAGCCGCCCGTCGTGATGCGGCACGGCGTCGATTTCCGCGAGCGGTTTCGGGCGATCGAGCAGCCAGAAGGGGCGTTCGCCATAATCCAGTTGCATTTGCTTTACTCCCAGATCGGCGATCACCCCGGCGCGTTCCGGGCGGTGCTCGGCTCGGCTGGCGATGCCGCGCACGGCTTCGGCGCCGAGCCTGGCGCGCAACCGCTCGACCAGATGTCCCCAATGACCCGGCGGTTTGCCCTGCTCCAGCAGCAACCCGAGATTGTTTCCGGCGAGCGGCACGATGTCCTCGGCTCGCAGGGCGATCTCGCGCACGGGCCCGGCGAGCGCAAGACCGGCGAGCCGCTCGCGCAACAGCAGCGTGAAGTGTTCGGCATCGCGCGAAGGCGCGACCAGGCCAACGGCGATTTCAGTGGGGGCCCTGTCGCGATGCCTCAAGCCGAGCACAAAGCGCTGCACGCCGCCCGAGCGTGCGGCAAGGAACCCGGCGAGTTGCACAATCAGCCGCCTCGCGGCGAAGAGCAGCGCCTCGGCCTGGGTGATTTCCGCGGGGAGTTCTATCGCCGCCCTGAACCGCGCCGGCGGAACGAAGAAAATCCGTGGATCGGGAAGACGCCCGAGCCCGCGATCGAGCTCGTCGAGCAGTCCCTGGCCGAAGCGCCGCGCCACGCCATCGCGCGGCAGTGCACGCAGCTTGTCCAGCGTGCGCACGCCGATTGCCTCGAGCGCTGCCAGCGTTTCGTCGTTGCGGCAAAAAATCTCGACGGACAATGCGGCGAGGGCCGGCTCAAGCTCGGCCATTGAGCCGATGAATTCCCTTTTTCCGGCGAGGACGAGCCAGAAAGCCGCACGCGGCGTGGGAGCGGCGGCGAGCGCCGTGCTCCACCCCATTTCCTTGAGTCCCCGGCGCAGGCGCGAAAGGAGCGGCTCCAGGCCGCCGAAGAGCTTCAAGCTCCCCGAGACTTCGAGCAACACGCAGCCGGGAAACTCGAGCGCCACGCCGGGCGTGAACTGCGCCGCCCAGCCGGCCACGCCGAGCAGTGCCTCGGTTTCCGCCGCGGGATCGCGCGGCGCGATACGCAGTTGCGGAGCCAGGGCGAGCGCCGCTGAAACGGCCATGCCGGCACGAACGCCTCGCGCGAGCGCCTTGCGGTCGCAGGCGAGAATGCGGTGCCGCTCTTCGACCGCGAAAGGCTCAGGCGTGGACGAGCCGCGCAGGAAAATCTCGAGCGGCAGCTGCGGCAGCCGGACGGCGATCCACATGATGGTCTTTGGCGCGCACGGCGGGCGGCATCGCCGGCAGCAGGATAGAACGGGCGAGGGGAGCACCGCGGCGCTTGAGCACGCGTACTGCAAGGCCGCCGCCGGCCGTGCCGATCGCGATCCGCAGCGCCGCGGGAGAGGATTCGCCGGCAGCCTCCGGAGAGCGAAACAGGAAGGCGCTCGCCCTGCCGCCTTCGGCGGCAATTTGCAGCCGTCGCAGATCTGCGTACTTCACCGACTTCGGCCAGGCGAGCACCGCCCCGCAGGCATTCGAAGCGAGCGCCTGTTCGGTTGCCCAGAGCGTTTCTTTCGCGGAAAGCGTGCGCACGATGACGATCTTGCCGCTATCGATCCCCGACGCGGCGAGCGCCGGCGCGTAGGGAAGATAGGGCGGAGCGATCCAGGCAAGCCACAGTCCTCGACTCGACAGCGCGGCAAGCGCGGGGCCAAGCAGGCGCAGCTCGCCGATGCCTTCATGCGCGGGAAAGATCTCGGTCAGCGCGCCTGCAGGCCAGCCGCTACCGGGAAGCTCGGCGTCAAGACGGGAAAATCCGCTTGGAATCGCCGGCGTGCCGGTCCGACTCAAGCTGCCGCCGCGCCAGATATCGGGGCGCTCGAGCAAAGCGGCGAAAGAGAAAGACATGCCCGCCATGGACAGCGGTCCGCGGAAAAACGAGCCTCAAAGAGGCCGGCGGATCACGCCGACGCCGAGGCCTTCGATGGCGAAATCGTCTTCGCGCAGATCGACGACGATGGTCTTGAACTCGGGATTTTCCGGGAGCAATTCGACCGCGTTGCCGCGTCGGCGCAGGCGTTTCACGGTGACCTCGTCGTGCACCCGCGCCACCACGATCTGGCCCGAGCGCGCTTCGCGAGTGCGGTGCACCGCGAGCAGGTCGCCGTCGAGAATGCCGGCATCGCGCATGCTCATGCCGCGGACTTTCAGCAGATAGTCGGCGCGCGGCTGGAACAGGGCCGGATCCACCTGGCAGCGCTGCTCGATATGCTCTTCTGCGAGGATGGGGCTGCCCGCGGCGACGCGGCCGATGAGCGGCAGCCCAAGGCCATCGGAGAGGCGGATGCCGCGCGAGGCGCTCGGGGTCAGCTCGATCGCGCCTTTTCTCTCCAAGGTGCGCAGGTGCTCCTGGGCGGCGTTGGCTGAGCTGTAACCGAATGCCTCGGCGATTTCCGTGCGGGTCGGCGGAAAGCCGGTCTTTTGTACGGTCTTGCGGACAAAGTTGAGAATTTTCTGTTGCGTGGGGGTGAGCTCTTCGGTCATGGAACCTCCGTATCTGTATTTATATACAGTCCATGCCCGTTTGGCAAGGGGTCTCGCCGGCAGCCCGCGCGAGCGTATAATTCGCACCAACTGAATTCCCGACCATGGCGCAACCCTACGAATCCGACCTCACCCGCATGATCCGCGAGCTGCTCCGGGAAAAGCCGCACATCGTCCAGGAGCAGAAAAAGGGGCGCGCCCTGTGGTGGGACAGGAAGCTCGATCCCGACGCCCTGAAGCGCGGAGGGGAATCGAAGGTCAAGCAGCAAGCCTACGTCTATCAAAACAAGGTCTGACCTCCGCTCCTGGACGCTCAGCGCGGCCTTCGCGGCTTGTATTTGGCTTTCCGGATGCGCCAGCCCGCCGGAGGAACTCGGACCTCCGATCGATCCGCTTCCCGGGCTGGCGCTCGCCGGGCGCGGAGACAGCTACGCCGAGCGGCAACACATCGCCGATCTCGACCGCAAACGGGACTGGGCAGGGCTCCTGCGCTACGCCGAGGAGCAGCAGCGCCGCGAGCTGGCGCGTTCCGAATGGGCGGTCATAACCGGTTACGCCTGGTTCCGCACCGGCGACTATGCCAAGGCGATCGCCTCGCTTTCGCGCGTCACCTTGAACAATCCCGAGGACATCTGGGCCTGGAACCTGCTCGGTGAATCCCAGCGGCTGGCCAAGCAGCCGGGCCGCGCGGTACAGACCCTGGAGCGGGCGAGCAGCGTGGGCCGGAGTTCCTATGCCACGTTTTTCCTGCTTGGAGAAGCTTACCGGGATACGGGCCGGCTGGACCGGGCGATAGCGGGGTACCGCGAGGCCGTGCGTCTTCAGCCCGAGTTCGCTCGCGGCTGGTTCGAGCTCGGTGCGGCTTCTATCCGGATTGGAGAGATCGAGGAAGCCAAGGCGGCCTTGGATCAGCTGGAGAAGCTCGACCCGAAGCTGGGCGCAACACTAAAAGGACAGTTTCCGCCCGCGAAGAAGTAGTTCGCGTGACACCAGCGTATTGTTGCATATGTGTATTATGTCAAATTACTGCACCAACGCCGTTTCCCCTCGTTCTAATAGCAACTTACCCGGCCCATCTAAAGTGGATTCCAGATCTGTTTCGAGGGCTTAAAGAGGCGAAAGAAGTTGCCTGTGGTTGCCGAGGCCAGGGTTTCAACGGGCATTCCCCGAAGGCGGGCGACCTCGTCTGCGACGTGGCGCACGAGGCCGGGCCGATTGGTCTTGCCCCGGTGAGGCACCGGAGCCAGGTAGGGGGAATCCGTTTCGACCAGTAACCGGTCCAGCGGCACCTTGCGCGCCACTTCCTTCAAGGCCCCGGCGTTCTTGAAGGTGACGATGCCCGAGAACGAGATGTGAAACCCCAGCCCGACCGCCGCCTCGGCCACATCCTGGGTCTCGGTGAAGCAGTGCATCACCCCCCCTACTTCGGCCGCGCCCTCTTCGCGCATGATGCGCAGGGTGTCCTCCGCCGCTTCGCGCGTGTGGATGACGAGGGGCTTGCCGCAGCTGCGGGCGGCCCGGATGTGGGCCCGGAACCGTTCCCGCTGCCACTCGAGATCGCCGCTCACCCGGTAATAGTCCAGGCCCGTCTCCCCGATCGCGAGCACGCGCGGGTGCCGCGCAAGCTCCACCAGCCGCGCCGGGTCCACGGCGGCCCGCGCCTCGTGGTCCGGATGCACGCCGACGGTCGCGAAAAAATTCTCGTGGGCTTCGGCGAGATTCAGCACCCTGGGAAAATCGGGGAGATTGACGCTGATGCACAACGCGTGGGTCACGCCGTTGGCGCGCATTTCCTCGCGCACGTCGGCCATCTTCCCGTGGAAATCGGGAAAATCCAGATGGCAGTGCGAATCGACCAGTCCGGGAAAAGCCTCGACCTCGGGAGATACGGCGCTCATGCTCCGATCAGCCGCTGATACCCGAGAAGCAGGTCCTCGACGAACAGTCTCGCGTTGAGCGGGTGCCGGGCGAGCGCCCGAGCGCCAGCCAGCCGCCGAAGGTAGCCGGCGATGGCGGCGGCTTCGCAGCGGCGTGAGGTCTCGACGATCACGCCCTCACGATCCACGTGATACCGGATCCGCCCTGCGACCCGCGCAAGCAGCAAATCGTAACTCCAGCGCTGCAGCCACCCGACCAGATCCCATAGAGGCACCCGCTGAACGGTTTCGGCCAGGGCGATGGGATCGAATCCGGGAATCTGCAGCCCTTCGATGAAGCGCAGCCTGTCGGCTTCGGTTTCCGCGGCCTTGAGTGCGGAGAGCGGCGCCCCTCCCGCGGCGGCCAGCGCCGCCTCGGGCAGCCTGACGCCCTCCTCCTTCAGCCAGCGCACGACCTGAGCAGCCTCCGGAAAGGGCAGCGTGAATTTGAGGCAGCGGCTACGCACGGTGGCCAGCAAAGCATCCGGCCGCGTCGTGGCCAGAAGGAACACCGTGGCGGGCGGCGGCTCCTCCAGGCTCTTGAGCAGGGCGTTTTGCGTGTTAGCGTTCATCGCTTCGGCCGGATAGACGAGGATCACGCGCAAGCCGGCGCGATGCGTTCCGACCGAAAGCCAACCCGCGAGCTCGCGCACCTGCTCGATGCGGATCTGCTCGCTGCGCTTTTCCTTCCTTGCGGGCTCGGCGCCCTCTTCGCGCGACTCCGGCGCGAGGCTCTCCGGGATCAGCAGCCTGAAGTCGGGGTGATTGCCCTGGGAAAACCACAGGCACGCCGGGCAGGTGCCGCAGGCCCGCCCGTCGGGAACCGGCTTTTCGCAGAGCAGCGACTGCGCGACGCTCTGCGAAAATTCGAATTCCCCCAGGCCCTCGGCCGCCTGGACGAGGACCGCGTGAGGTAGCCGCTGGCGCATGCGGCTCCAGGCCTCCCAGGCGGATTCTTGCCAAGCAAACATATTAATTAACAGACTCTTGAAATAATATTCTCAACTTCTTTCTTAACTTCATCCAGAGGCTTTCTGCCGTCGATGACCCGAACGCGGGACCCATCCGCCGCGGCGCGCTCCAGATACCCGGCGCGAATCCGTTCGAAAAAACCGGGACCCTCGCGCTCGAAGCGGTCGGCGGGGCCCTTCGCCAGCCGGCGCCCGGCAATCTCGACCGGAACGTCGAAGACCAAAGTGAGATCCGGCTGAAGGCCTTGCTGAACCCAGCGCTCGAGCGCGGCGATCTTGTCCGCTGCCATACCCCTGCCTGCGCCCTGGTAGGCATAGGTGGCATCGGTAAAGCGATCCGAGAGCACCCAGCGGCCCGCGGCAAGCGCGGGGGCGATGACCTGCGCGATGTGCTCCCGGCGCGCGGCAAACATCAGGAGGGTCTCGGTTTCGATGTGCATCGTCTGCGAAAGAAGCAGGTCGCGCAGCTTTTCCCCGAGCGGCGTGCCGCCCGGCTCGCGCGTGACCACGACGTCCTTGCCTCGCTCGCGCAGGAAATCCGCGATACCGGCGAGTTGCGTGCTCTTGCCGGCCCCGTCGATGCCCTCCAGAGTGATGAACTTCCCCCGGCTCATGGTTTCGAGCGCCGGCGTGCGCCGGGCATCTGGTAATCGGCAACCGCCCGGTTGTGCTCGATAAGCGTACGCGAGAATTCGCTCGTGCCGTCGCCGCGTGACACGAAATACAAGGCACCGGTCGTCGCCGGTTGCATCACGGCGGCAATCGACGCCCGTCCCGGCATCGCGATAGGATGCGGGGGCAGACCGCGCCTCGTGTAAGTATTGAAGGGCGTGTCGGCAAGGAGATCTCTCTTGCGCAGGTTGCCGTCGAATTTCTCGCCCAGTCCGTAGATCACCGTGGGGTCGGACTGCAGCATCATCCCGCGGCGAAGACGGTTGGTGAAGACGCCCGCGATCATGGATCTGTCGCTTTCGCTGCCCGTCTCCTTCTCCACGATTGACGCGAGAATCAGCGCCTGGTACGGATCGTTTGCCGGAAGGTCAGGAGCACGCCCGGCCCAAGCCGTCTCGAGCTGCTTCTGCATCGTGCGGTAGGCTTGCGCGAGCACCGCGATGTCGCTCGAGCCCTTGGCGAACACGTAGGTGTCCGGAAAGAACATTCCTTCCGGAAACACGTCCGCGGCCCCGAGCTTCGCCATGACCTCCGCGTCGGAGAGAGCGGAGGAATCGTGTCTCAGGTCGGGATGCGCGTTCATCGCGTCGCGGATCTCCCGGAAAGTCCAACCCTCGACGAACAGGATCTGGGTCTGCGCGTATTCGCCGCGCGTGACCTTGCGCATCAGGAGCAGCGGCGTCACCCCCGTCGAGACCTCGTAGCTCCCGGCCTTGAGGCTCGCGCTCGCTCCGTAGGCCCGCGCGAGCAGCTTGAACTTCCAGGCCGGAACCGGCACACCCGCTTCGATGATCTGGCGCGTTGCGCCGCGCAGCGTGCTGCCCGGGCGGATCGAGAACTCCACCGCGGGCGACGCGAGTTCGATCGGCGAGAGGGCAAACCAGAGCATCCAGGCGCCGAATCCGAGTGCCGCGGCGGCAGCCAGCAACAGGGATATTTTCAGTCTAAACAGCACAGAAGTGAGTATGTCCGGGGTGCTTGACTACGCTCGTATAATAACTGTTAAACCGGACAGCCGAGCATGAAGCTCGGCTGCCGGTTTAACTCCGCGAGCTGGAGCGGTCGAGCCGCTCAACTCGCGGCAATACGGTAGATAGCTAATGAGTTTGCCACCTCCACACTCAGCAGTCGCCGGTTCTGATCTTGAAGCGGCCCGGTCGGGCAGCATTTTCGCCGTGCTTGGACATCTTGGAGTTCTCCAGTTCAGCGGCGAGGACGCGGAGGCTTTTCTGCAAGGGCAGTTGAGCTGCGACGTCCAGAAGGTCGGCCTTCGATCGAGCGCGTATGGAGCGTACTGCTCGCCCAAGGGCAGGATGCTTGCGAATTTCCTGCTCTGGCGGGAAGAGGCCGGGTTCTGCATGGCCTTATCCCGCGATATCGCCGCCGCCGTGCAAAGAAATATCTCGAGGTTCGTTCTGCGCTCCAAGGTGAAAGTCTCGGACGCCTCGGACACGATCGTGCTGGCGGGCGCGGCGGGCCCGCAGGCGGAGGCCGCGCTCCGCGGCCTGTTTTCCGAGCTGCCGAAAGTTCCGAATGAGGTTTCCCGCCGGTCCGACGCCGGTACGGTGATCAGACTGACAGACGGGAGGTTCGTTCTCGCATCGGTGCCGGCCACCACTTCCGCGCTTGTGCAACGGCTCGGAGGCGCGCTGCAATCCGTGGACGCGCGCGCCTGGCGCTGGCTCGACATCCGCAACGGCTTGCCTCTGATCACCGCAGCGACCCAGGACCGGCTCGTTCCGCAGATGGCGAACTTCGAGCTGATCGGCGGCGTGAGCTTCGACAAGGGCTGCTACCCCGGGCAGGAGGTGGTCGCGCGCACCCAGCACCTCGGCAAGCTCAAGCGTCGGATGTTCCTTGCAAACGTTGCGGCTGCGGCCGCCGCCGGGGACGATCTGTACAGCGAAGACCTCGGCGATCAGGCAAGCGGAATGGTCGTGAACGCCGAGGCTTCGCCCGACGGCGGACACGATCTGCTCGCGGTCGTGCAGACCGCGAGCCGCGAAAGCTCCACCGTGCATCTGAAATCCTTGACCGGGCCCGTGCTGCGCTTCTCTTCCCTGCCCTACGCCGTCGCGTGAAGCTCAGCTATTACGTCTACTATCGCGTGCCGGCCGAGAACGCCGGGCGCGCGCGTGCGGCCGTCGGCGCGCTCCAGCGCCAGCTCACGAGCGTTACCGGTATCGGCGGGCGCCTTCTGCGGCGCCGCGACGACGAGACGACCTGGATGGAGATCTACGAGGGCGTCGCCGACACGGCGCGTTTCGAGGCGGAGCTCGCCCAGCTGGTGAAGCACCACGGCCTGGCAGCGTTGCTTGTCCCCGGCTCGTCGCGCAAGCAGGAAATCTTCCGCAGTTTCTAGAAGCCATGTGCCTGATCGTGCTCGCCTGGCGGACACAAGCCCGTTATCGGCTGATCGTCGCCGCGAATCGCGACGAATATTTCCTGCGGCCGGCTGCGCCAGCCGGGTTCTGGGACGACCACCCAGGCGTGCTCGCGGGACGCGATCTCGAAGCAGGCGGCACCTGGCTGGGCATCACCCTGGGAGGACGTTTCGCCGCGTTGACGAACTACCGCAATCCGGCGGAAAAGAGGTCGGGCGCGCCTTCGCGCGGCGCGCTGGTAAGCGAATTCCTCACCGGAAAGGCCGCTCCCGGAGCGTACGCCCAGGAGCTCGAAAAGCGCGGCTCCGAGTACAACGGCTTCGGCTTGCTGGTCGGAGACGCCGGATCGATGTATTTCCTTTCGAACCGCGGCGGCCATGCGACGCGGGTCGAGCCGGGCGTGCATGGCCTGTCGAACCACCTGCTCGATACGCCCTGGCCCAAGGTCGAGAAAGGAAAGGCAAGGCTTGCCGCACGGCTCGACCGGCCCTTCGACGCCGAAGCGGCATTTGCGCTCCTCGACGACACCGAACGTGCCCCCAATGGCGAACTTCCCAGCACCGGAGTGAGCCTGGAGCTGGAGGAAAGGTTGTCGGCCATCCGCATTCCGGCCGTCGGCGGATACGGGACCCGCTGCTCGACCGTGCTGTGCTTCGGCGCGGACGGCAAGATCGAATTCCACGAACGCAGCTACCGTGAGGACGGAAGCGTCAGCGGCGCGGTCGGCTACCGCCTCAGCTTGTCGCAGGGGAAAGCTCGAGCGTCATCTCGAGATGCGGGATCCCGGCCTCCAGGAACTCTCCTCCGCGCTCGCTGAAGCCGAAGCGCCGGTAGAACCCTGCGGCGTGCGTCTGCGCATGCAGCGTAACCCGGGATAGAGAGAGCTCGCGCGCCCGCTCGAGCAAGGCTTCGAGCAGCGCCGCCCCCACGCCCCGCCCGCGGCATTCGCGAAGGACCGCCATCCGGCCGAGCCTGCCGTCGGGCGCGAGCCTCGCGGTCCCTATCGCGCGCCCGTCCGGAGCGCAGGCGATGGCGTGGTCGCAGCGTTCATCCCACTCGTCCCATTCCAGCTCGCGCGGCACCCTTTGCTCTTCGACGAACACCTTTTCCCGCACCGGGCGCGCCAGCGGCAGCACTTCCGACCAGGAAAGTATTCGAATCGTGAATGCGGGGGACATCGCTGACTTTATAATTGACGGACCATTTTACGATGGGATCGAAATGCGGAGTCTGTGGAACGACGACGAAGCAGGACAGTTTCAAGGCGATCTGGGGCTTCGCGTGTATACATCGCGCCTTCTCGGCCGCGACAGATCGCTGGTGCTGCACGGCGGCGGCAACACTTCGGTCAAGATCCGCGAGAAGAATCTTTTCGGAGAGGAAGAGACGATCCTCTACGTCAAGGGCAGCGGCTGGGACCTGGAGACGATCGAGCCTCAGGGTTTCTCGCCGGTGCGGCTGTCCCACGTGCTGCGCCTTGCCGAGCTGCCCTCGCTGTCGGATCCTGAGATGGTCAACCAGCTCGTCACGCACATGCTCATAGCGGCGGCCCCGGCGCCTTCCATCGAGACGATCCTGCACGGACTGATGCCGCAGAAGTTCGTCGACCACACTCACGCCGATGCGGTGCTTTCCGTGACCAATACCCGGGAAGGCGAGAAGCGCATACGCGACATCTACGGAAAACGCTGCGTGGTCATTCCCTATCTCATACCCGGATTTGACCTGGCGCAGTACTGCGCCAGGGAGTTCAAGCGCCAGGGCACGCCGGAGACGGTCGGAATGGTCCTTCTCAATCACGGCATTTTCTCCTTCGGCGCTACGGCTCGCGAATCCTACGAGCGCATGATCGATCTGGTGACGCTCGCCGAAAAATATCTCGATTCCAGGCGCGCCTGGTCGGTCGCGCCGAAAGACTTCGCCTCCGGTACGGTCGACGCCAATGCACAGGCGAGTCTCCGGCGCAAGCTCTCCGACATCGCGGGCTCCCCGCTCATCCTCAAGACGGTGACCAACGAACGGACGCTCGCCTTCGCGCAGCATCCGCGGGCGGCGTCCATCACACAGCAGGGCCCGGCGACGCCCGATCACGTTATCCGCACCAAGCGCACGCCCATGCTCGGTACCGACGTCGCCCTGTATGTCCAGGCCTACAAGGGCTACTTCGGCGAACACGCTCCCGGGGCCAAAGAGCAAAAGACCATTCTCGACCCGGCCCCGCGAGTGGTCCTCGATCCCGCTTTCGGCCTCGCGGCGGCGGGACGAACGGCGAAAGACGCGGGCGTAGCCGCCGAGATCTACGATCACACCATCGATGTGATCCTGCGCGCCGAAGCGCTTGGCGGCTTCCAGGCGCTGCCGCCGAAAGACATCTTCGACGTCGAATACTGGGACCTGGAGCAGGCCAAGCTCAAGAAAGGCGGCAAGCCCCTGCCCTTCGCCGGCGAGATTGCGTTCGTGACCGGCGCCGCATCGGGCATAGGCAAGGCGGCGGTGGCGGCATTCCTGGCGCGCGGCGCAGCGGTGGTCGGGCTCGATCTCGACGCCAAGATCGAATCGCTCCACGCCCGGCCTGATTTCCTCGGATTGCGCTGCGACGTGACCGACGACGCGCAAGTCGGGCTCGCGATCGGCCGCGCCGTCATCGCCTTCGGCGGCATCGACATGCTGCTGCTGAACGCTGGCATCTTTCCCGCAAGCCGCAGGATCGCCGAACTTCCCGCGGAGGAGTGGCGCAAGTCGATGACGGTAAACCTCGACGCCAATCTCATCCTGATGCGCGCCTGCCATGCGTTTCTGAAGCTCGCCCCGCGTGGCGGCAGGGTCGTGGTGATCGGGTCAAAGAACGTTCCCGCTCCGGGACCTGGCGCCGCCGCCTACTCCGCCTCCAAGGCGGCGCTCAACCAGCTCGCGCGCATCGCCGCGCTCGAGTGGGGCGCGGACCGCATACGCGTCAACACCGTCCACCCCAACGCGGTGTTCGATACCGGCCTGTGGACCGAGGACCTGCTCGCGCAGCGCGCCGGGCAATACGGCATGAGCGTAGAGGCGTACAAGACCAACAACGTGCTCAGGACCGCGGTCAGCAGCCGCGACGTCGCCGAGCTTGCCGCGGAGATGTGCGGCCCGCTTTTCGCCAAGACCACCGGCGCGCAAGTGCCGGTGGACGGCGGCAATGAACGCGTCATCTGACCGGACGGCGGTCGAAGCGCTGCGCTGGCGGGAGGGACGCCTCGAACTGATCGACCAGCGTCTCCTGCCCGCCCGCTTCAAGTATGTGCGCTGCACCAACGCCGCGGAAGTCACCGATGCGATCCGCTCCATGGTGGTGCGCGGCGCGCCTGCAATCGGCTGCGCCGCCGCGTTCGGGATCGCGCTGGAAGCGCGCCGGCGGCGGGGCCTTCGTCCCCGCGAGTTCCACGCCGCAATGGAGGCGGCGTTCAAGACGCTTGCCGCAAGCCGGCCGACCGCGGTGAACCTGTTCTGGGCGCTGGATCAGATGCGTTCGGCACTCACCGAGCATCGAGACGATCCGAAGTTCGCGGCGGCGAAACTGGCTGAGGCCGCGGCGGCGATTTTCGCGGCCGATCTCGAGACCAACCGCGCGATCGGCCGCGCCGGCATGAAGCACGTCCGCGACGGCGCGCGCATCCTCACCCACTGCAACACCGGCGCACTGGCCACTGCGGGCCACGGCACCGCGCTCGGAGTGGTGCGCTCGGCGCGCGACGCCGGGAAGCGCGTCTCGGTGATTGCCACCGAAACCCGGCCTTACCTGCAGGGCGCGCGCCTCACCGCCTGGGAGTTGATCCAGGAGAAGATCCCCGTAACGCTCATCACCGACAACATGGCAGGCCACCTGATGAGTCAGGGGAAGGTGGATATCGTGATCGTCGGCGCCGACCGCATCGCCGCGAACGGCGACGTCGCCAACAAGATCGGCACCTACCCTCTTGCGGTCCTGGCGCAGCGCCACCGCATACCGTTCTGCGTCGCTGCTCCACTCTCCACGATCGACCTCAAAACGGCGAGCGGCAAGGCGATCCCGATCGAGGAGCGCAGCGCGTCCGAAGTCACGGGCTATGCAGGCGTGCGCTGGGCACCCGAAGGCGTGACGGTTGCCAATCCCGCCTTCGACATCACCCCGGCAAGGCTGGTAGGCGCACTCTTCACCGAAAAGGGCGTGGTACGGCGGCCCGATGCCGCAAAGATCCGAGGACTCTTCAAACGATGAAGCACGCGACCGCCCGAAACCTCGCGGCTGGCGCGGCGCTGCTGGTCCTCCTCTCGGGCTGCGCCGGCCGCTACTTTCGCGACGCGGGGGGGCCGCCCCTTCCGCCACCGCGCTACTCGCTCGCCGCGCTCCCGCAGCCCGAGCACTGGACCGGGATCGTCTTCAACGGCGCCAAGATCGGCTTTACGCACTCGCGCGTGGTGCCGGCCGCTCAGCAGGGATTCTACGAAATCCACGGCGAAGCCGTCATCCGGTTCCGGTTTCTCGGCCTGGAAAAACGCGTGCTGGTGCGCTCGCTCGATACGGTCGATGAAAACGCGAGGCTCGTGCGCTTCGATTACCACACCGGGCTCGACGACAGCGAGCAAAGGGTTTCGGGCGAAGTGCGCGACGGCCGGATTTTCTACCAGGTGACGACCGCCAAGCGCCCGCCCGAGAAAAAAGAGGAACGCTTGAGCGAGCCGCTCTACCCTTCCGGCGCCCTGGGTCTGCTGCCGGTGCTGCAGGGCTTGAGGATCGGCAGCGAATTCCGGTGGCTCGTGTTCAATGGCGAGACGCAAAGCCTCAACCAGGCCTCGCAGCGCATCGAGGCGTACGAGACGAGCGATCTCTTTCCGGGCGCCGCCTTCAAGGTACGAACCGATCTGATGGGCTTGCGCACTACCACCTGGATCGACGCGCGCGGCCGGCCGGTATTCGAGCTGGGGCTGAACGGCGTGATCGTCTCGGCGCTCGAGGACGAGCCAACGGCAAAGAGCTACCTTGCCAGCGCCGCCCTGAACAAGGACGACGTGCTGGTGCAGTGGAGCCTCATCAAGACGCCGCTCGCGCTGCCCGACCCGCGCGAGGCGCGGTTCCTCCGCGTCAGTTTGAGCCGCCCTCCTCTGTCGGATGAAAGGCAGAGTTGCCGCGCCGCAGCCGGCGATGTCCTTTGCGAGATCGATGCCGCGCGGGCCGCGGCGCTCTCACCTGGCGCCGCGGACACCCATTTGCGTCCTTCGGCCACCGTGCAGAGCCACGATCCCATGATCCGCGCGCTGGCGCAGAAGATCGCCGCCGGCCGAGAAACCGTTCCGGAGAGAATCGGCGCCATGCTCGCGTGGCTGGAGGAAAACATCCGCAAGGAGCCGGTCGATGCGTTTTCGGCGCTCGACGTGCTCGACGCAAGGCGTGCCGAATGCCAGGGTCACGCCTACTTGTATACAGCGCTGATGCGCTCGCTCGGCACTCCCACGCGGGTGGTGAACGGCCTGGTGTACTCGGCCGAGCACGAGGGCTTTCTCTACCACACCTGGGCCGAGAGCCTGGTCGATGGATCCTGGCGCGCGGTCGATCCGACTTTCAACCAGATCTCGGCCGACGCGACCCACATTGCGCTGGTGCGCGGCGAGACCCTCGCCGAGCTTGCTCCGCTCGTCGACTGGGTCGGCAATACGCGTATCCGCGTGCTTGAGGTGCGTTGATACGCATGGTCTGACGTCTAGCGGTCATCGGCGAACCACTTTTCGCGCAGGGTCCTCGCGCTGTCGAGGATGCGCTGGCCCACAGGGGATGCGCGCATCTCTTCCGGCGGCCGCACCGGGTGCTCGCGAGTGAGCTGCGGCGCCTGCTTGAAAGTCAGATAGCGCTGAAGCGCGGCGTGCACATAGCGCTTGAGCAGTCCCACGTTCACCGGCTTGTTGAGAAAGCGGAAGATCTGCAGCCGGTTGATGAGCTCGATCACCAGCTCGGAATCCGACGTCGCCGTGACGAGTATGGTGAGGATCTGCGGGTTTTCCTGCTTCAGGAGCTGCAGCATCGCGCCCAACTGCTCGTCCCCCGCCTCGAAATCGCTGACCAGAACCGCGACCTCCTGCTTTTCCATCGTATCGAGCGCGGCGTCGATATCGGCGGCATGCACGACGGGGCACAGGTCGCCGATCAGCTCGCGCGTTACCCGGAAGATCTCTTCGTTCTTCGCGACCACGAGCACTCCGGCCTCCATGCGCGCGGGCAGCTCGACCGGCGGCGTCTTGGTGTCGGCGAGCTCGAGCGCGATCGTCACCGCCTCGGCGACGATGGTTTGCAGCTCGTTGTTGTCCCAGGGCTTGCTGACGAAGCGATAGACTTCGCCGTCGTTGATCGAACCCACCATCGCGGCGAGGTCGGAGTACCCGGTCAGCAGTATGCGCACGCTGCGCGGCGAAATCTCGCGCGACTGGCGCAGCAGCTCCACTCCTGCCATCACCGGCATGCGCTGGTCGCTGACGATCACGTGCATGGGATACTTGCGCATGAACTCGAGCGCCTTGTTGCCGTCAGCGGTGGTGAATACGTGGTAGCGGCTGCGGAAGCGCGACTTCAGCGCCGTCAGGATGCGCTCCTCGTCGTCGACGACGAGCATGCAGGCCTTCCTCACGCTCGTGTCAAGGCTGATCGCACTGTCGCCGGTCGAAGCCTGCAGCTCGAGTTCGTTCAGTGGCGCCGCCTTGGCTGCGGGCTGGATGCTGAGCATCCGCGCCGCGCTGAGCAGCGCCGCGGCGCCGGGTCCCGCGGACGCAGACACCGGCTGCGCGCCGAGGATAAGAGACGCATCGATCGCCGAGCGAAACGCTTCGGCGAACTCGCCGGCGCTCTGAAAC
>Ga0105252_10000065_pt1 | contig 88103 bp, 84 predicted proteins | sample EasRivMeERMZT100_FD_89675 | JGI IMG/M metagenome (GOLD analysis project Ga0105252, IMG submission 89675) | Soil microbial communities from meander-bound floodplain in the East River, Colorado, USA - East River MetaG ERMZT100 | ecosystem: Environmental > Terrestrial > Soil > Floodplain | place... | reverse complement strand
GGTATCCCGCTGTCGCCATACCCGTTAGACTTTTGCTTCCGGTCGGGGCGTGGCGCAGCCTGGTAGCGCACTTGCATGGGGTGCAAGGGGTCGCAGGTTCAAATCCTGTCGCCCCGACCAATTCATTCCTCGTACAACGCGAGGCGAACGCTAGCTTTTTCATAAGCCTACGTGGCAGTGCTAGCGTTACCTCTCAAGCTTGGGCCGTCAGTAGGGGGCTGCGGAGTCGAAACGCGACCAGCTCCGGTTGTGGCCCTGGCCCTGAGCGGGAGCTCGGGGTATCGTGGCTGGGAGCGCCGCAGAACTTAAAAAAACGGGGGGTCCGCGCGTTGTTCCTCGAGCAGTACAAGCTGGAGAGTAATCCGTTCGTGACGGACGCTGCCCGGCCGCTATTTGCGTCGCACTCGATGCGTTACGCCGCGCTGAAGCTCGAGGAGCTCTGCCATAAACAGCTTCACAGCCTGTTTCTGAGCGGCCCGGCGGGGATCGGCAAGACGACCTTGGTACGCCATCGTCTTCGCCAGCTGCGCGAGCCGTCTTCGTCATGGATCGACGCCAGCTGCGAAACGGCCGAGCAGTTCCTGCGGCAGTTGGTTCAGGAGATCGGTCCCGGAGCCGTGGATGGCTCGGCCGGCGAGCTGCGTCGGATTCTCGAGGTTTATCTCCGTCACCAAGCGTCCAACGGCCGACTGTCCTTTGTCGTGGCTGACAGCCTCGAGCGCCTGCCTGAACCAGTGTTGCGCGAGCTCGAGGCCATCGCTCATCTGAAGCTGCGCAATCGCCCGATCGTCCATATCTTGGCGCTGACACGTAGCGAGGATCTGGTGGCCAACCTGATCCCTCAATTCGACGGCGGTCCCTTGGCTCGAGCCGCGCATCAAAGGCTCGCAGGCTTCACACTCGACGAAACTCGCGCGTACGTCCGCACCTGTCTGCGCGGTTCCGGCTGCGACTGGGCCGAAGAACTCATGCCTGACGACATCCTGCTCGACGTTCAAGCGTTCACGCAGGGAGCCGTTGGCGACATCAACGCCATCTGTTGCGCAGCGCTCGATGCGATCGCTCGAGGTGCTTCGGGCAACGACCCGCACCTGACAGTCACACGCGCCTTGTTGATGGAGGCGGGCGCCACGTTGAATCTCCGCTACGACCCTTCACCCTGGGCGCAACCGGCCCCTGAGGAAGTCTTGTCGCCGGAGGCCGTTCATCTCAGTGACCCTGCGGAACTGCGTGTGCAGGCTGCGCGCTTGATCGTGTCGAGCGGTGAAACGGTCGTTGCTGAGGTCACATTGAATCGTCCGCGGATGGTGCTCGGCCGTGACGATAGCTGCGACATCAGCCTCGACAGCCGCTACGTAAGCCGCTATCAGAACCTATTCATGGAGACCACGGATGGCTGGGTGCTAATAGACTTGAGTAGCACGCACAGCTGCTTCGTCAATGGACGCCGCGTCCGCGAGCATCGGCTGCGCGATGGGGACTTGATCGCCATCGGACATCATCAAATGCGATTCACCGGCCCGAACGCCAAGTCGGGCCGCGCGGGGGAGGCGTCCACGCCGGCCGAGGACGGGCGGGATTCCGCGCTGTTGGTGGATCGCAAGCCAGCCACCCTTCGCTCAACGTTCAACTGACCCACCGCCTGGGCGTGCGCGGGTCGTAACAGCGGCTCCTCGCCGATACTCGGCGCAGTGTTTGCGGATTCGAGCACACGATCTTCGATACCGAGCAGAATCGGCTCGGCGCTATGGCGGTAGATATTCACCTTCGCGTTGTAGGCCCGCCGTGAAAGCCCGTGCTTGTCATTGATCGTTATTCGCCGCACGCTGAACTCGCCGTTGGCCAGCTTCGTCCCTGTCAGGTAGCAGCGGATCGCGTCGACTCGCTCACCGGATAGCTCGATCCCGGCCAAACGTTCCACGTTGCGGGTGGCTAGATCGACGAAGTCGATCGAATCGACGACAGCCACGTCGCCGCCGTCGCCGTCAGCCGTTGGCATCTCGGCCAGGAAATCGCCCACGAGAATCTGGCCTGGCAGCGTCCGCTCGATCATTCGCGCGAGCTCGACCGTCACGTCACCGACGATGTAGTTGTACAGAGTCGGACTGAGCCCTTCGGACTGATGGAACTCGTAGCTACTGCCAACGTGGAAACAGGCGCGCAGACGCGGCACGGTGTTGTGCTCGGCCTTCTTTTGCGCGATGGCGTTGTCGGCAAGGGCGACCTGCATGAAGTGGTAGAGGTTGACGTTCCCTTCGAGCGATAGATCGCGATTCCAAATATAGAAGCCATCGCCGGACGTGGTACGTGAGAAGTCGACCCCAATACGTTTCTTCAGTAACTTGCTCTGCGCCGAGTTCAGCGAGTAGGACAGGCTGTTGAGCTGCATCATCTGCTCGAACGGTGTCAGCAAGCTGAAACCGACGATATCGAACAGTGAGACACCTCGATTCGGCACGTAAGTGATGCTGTAGCGCTTGACCATCTTTTCGATGATCTCGTTTTGCGCCGGCGCGTTCTTCAACGGCTCCCGCAGGGTGACGTGCGTGGGGTTGATGCCGAGTAAACGGCCCACCTTACTGATCTGCGGCTGAGTCAGGCAGCGGCGACCTGACAGTAGCGTCTGGAAAAAGTCCTGCTTCGGCTTGGCCTGGGGGCCGTTCGGTGGCTGCGAAGAGTCGCTATGCCGATTCGAGTACTCGGCAACGCCGTAATGGGGGATGACGAGCAGTGAGATACCGTCGCCTTCGGGACACCAGTTCAGTATGACGTTCTGGCCGAGCCCCCAGTAGTCGTGCAGCACGCGGTCGAGAAAGATCAGGTTGCCGCGTTCCTTCAAGCTCATCTCGTCGGTGATCGTGGACAACGCGTCCAGATAGCTACCAACGCTAGCGAGCCTGAAGATGCCGGAGTCCCGGGGATCCATTGTTCTCCAATTTTTCGGCTGGACGACCCGATCATACTATTGAGGCGGCACCTGTAGAAGCAGCGCTACGCTGCTGTTCTGGCCCGCAATGGTGGTGGTGACCATGAAGCCTCTAGCGGCAGGCTGGCGGAGGGCGGCGGCCCACCCGGGTAGGGGTGTAGGGCATGCGAGCGACGCGTGGCAGGCCTCAGGCGCCGGCGGACAGCGGTTGCCCGTCGTTGGCTCGACCGCCATAATCGCTCGCCCGCGAAACGCGGCATGGGCACTGAAATTCGATGGCTAAGAACGACCAGGAGCGCGGCGGCGTGGACCCGCGCCAGCACTCGCGCATCATCGTGGACGGGCTCACGCAGGCACCGAGTCGAGCCATGCTGCGCGCCGTCGGCTTCAAGGACGAAGACTTCGCCAAACCCCAGATCGGGATCGCATCCACTTGGAGCATGGTGACGCCCTGCAACATGCACATCGACGGCTTGGCGCGCCATGCGGCCGAGGGCGCCGACAGCGCTGGCGGCAAGAGCGTCCTCTTCAACACCATCACGGTATCCGACGGCATCGCCAACGGCACGCCAGGGATGCGCTACTCGCTCGTGTCCCGTGAGGTGATCGCCGACTCGATCGAAACGGTGGCCGCTGCCGAGGGGTTCGACGGTCTCGTCACGATCGGTGGCTGTGACAAGAACATGCCGGGCTGCGTCATGGCCATGGCGCGTCTCGACCGCCCCTCCATCTTCGTCTACGGCGGCACCATCCAGCCCGGACCTAAGCACCGCGACATCATCTCCGTGTTCGAAGCTGTCGGTAGCTATGCCGCCGGCAAGATCGACGACGCGGAGCTGAAAGACGTGGAGTCCACCGCCATCCCGGGACCAGGATCGTGCGCCGGCATGTACACGGCCAACACGATGGCCTCGGCGATTGAAGCGCTCGGCTTGAGTCTTGGCAACAGCTCAGCTCAGGAGGCCATCTCGAGCGCCAAGAGCAACGATTGTCATCGTGCCGGCGAGGCCGTCGTCGCGCTCCTCAAGCGCGGCATCAAGCCGTCGGACATCTTGAGCAAAGAGGCTTTCGAGAACGCGATTACCACGGTGATCGCGCTCGGCGGGTCGACGAACGCCGTCCTACACTTGCTCGCGATCGCACACGAAGCCCACATCGATCTACGCCTCGACGATTTCACGCGGATCGGCAGCCGCACTCCCGTGCTTGCTGACTTACGGCCGAGCGGCCGCTACCTGATGTCCGAGCTGATCCGAATCGGCGGCATCCAGCCGCTGCAGAAGGCCTTGCTCGACGCCGGTCTGTTGCACGGCGGTTGCCTCACGGTCAGCGGCAACACGCTTGCCGAGAACCTCGCCGGCGTGGCGCCTTATCCGGCCGGGCAGACGATCGTCCGCGGTCTCGACAACCCCATCAAGGCTGACAGCCACCTTGCGATTCTCTACGGCAATCTCGCCCCCGAAGGCGCCGTGGCCAAGATCTCGGGCAAAGAGGGCACGCGTTTCGAGGGCCGTGCCCGCGTGTTCGACGCCGAGGCGCTAGCATTGCGCGCCATCATTGACGGCGGTATCGCCGCCGGCGACGTGATCGTCATTCGCTACGAGGGGCCGAAAGGTGCGCCGGGGATGCCGGAGATGCTGAGCCCAACGGGCGCCGTCATCGGCCGCGGCCTCGGTGGCAAGGTCGCGCTCATCACGGACGGCCGATTTTCCGGCGGTAGTCATGGCTTCGTCGTGGGGCACGTCACGCCCGAAGCTGCCGTGGGCGGCCCGATTGCGATCATCGAAAACGGCGACCCGATCGTCATCGACGGTGTGCGCAAGACGATCGATCTAGGGGTCGCAGCGGAGACGATCGAGCGTCGTCTACGCGCCTGGAAGGCGCCGCCGGCGAAAGCCGAGCGCGGCTTGCTCGCCAAATACGCTCGCCTGGTGAGCTCCGCGTCGACGGGCGCGGTAACCGATCTCAACCTGGGTTGAGCCGTTTCCGTTTAATCGCAACTAGCCAACGCTCAGAGGCAGTACATGTCGTCAAATCCGGCGCTCGGCATGAGCCAAGCTGTCGATACCCCGTACCCCGACTCTCCGTGGGTGGTCATGAAGTTCGGCGGGCGCAGCGTCTCCACGGCGGAGAACTGGGCGATCATCGCGCGGCTCGTTCGCGAGCGCTTGGATGAGGGAGTCCGGCCCGTCGTCGTGCATTCGGCACTCGTCGGGGTGTCGAACGCGCTGATTGCTTTGCTCGATACGGCGGTCGCAGGCGGCGACACGGACGAGAAGCTGGCGAAGATTCGCGCCCAGCACGACACACTCGCGACGGCGCTAGGGCTAGACGCGGAGATGTTCGACGAGCGCTTCAACGCGCTCGCCCAGGTGATCGCCGGCGTCAAGCTCGTCGGCGAGGTGAGTCCCCGCGTGCACGCACGCGTACTGGCCAACGGCGAGCTCGCGGCGACGGAGCTCGGCGCCACCTACCTGCGGTCGACCGGACTCGATGTCGAGTGGCATGACATCCGCAGCTATCTGGAGAGCGCCACACTGCGTGACCAGACCGAGCGCGCTCGATTCCTCTCGGCTCGCTGCGACTTTTCAGCCGACAGAGCCCTGCAAGACCGGTTCGCCGCCATTAAGGGCATCGTGCTGTCGCAGGGTTTCATCGCACGCAATGCCCAAGGGGAAACCGTACTGCTCGGGCGGGGCGGTTCCGACACTTCGGGGGCCTATCTCGCCGGCAAGCTCGAAGCACGCCGCCTCGAGATTTGGACTGACGCACCAGGATTCTTCAGCGCCGATCCGAAGGCCGTGCCCTCGGCGCGCCTCATCAAGAGCCTGCATTATCGCGAAGCGCAAGAGATCGCGTCGGCCGGCGGCGGGATTCTGCACCCACGCAGCATCTCGCCGGTGCGAGCCTCGGGAATTCCGCTATTCCTCAAATGCACGACCCATCCCGAGTGGGAAGGCAGTGTCATTTCCAACGCCCAGGGCGACGACCAACCTCAACTCAAGGCGATCTCCTCGCGTAACGGGATCACGCTGATCTCGATGGAATCGATGGAGATGTGGCATCAGGTGGGCTTCCTGGCGGATGCCTTCAATTGCTTCCGCGACCACGGCATCTCGGTAGACCTGATCTCGACTTCGGAGAGCAACGTCACGGTGTCCGTCGACATCGTGCAAAACGTGACCAACCGCGCGGCGATCGAAGCTCTGGCCGGGGATTTGCGCAAGCTCTGCAAGGTCACGATCATTCCCGACTGCGCAGCCGTCACGCTCGTCGGTCAACGCATTCGGACGATCCTGCACGAGCTCGGCCCGGTGCTCGAGATCTTCCAAGAGCAGCAGGTGCACCTGGTCACGCAAGCCGCGAACGACTTGAACCTGACCTTTGTCGTCAATTCCGAAGACGCCTATCGGTTAGTGCAACACCTGCATGGCTTGCTCGTGTCCAAGTTCGAGGGTGGAGTCTTCGGCGAAACCTGGGAGCGGCTCACGGGCGGCGGCGCGCCGGCGAAGACCGCGCCCAAGCCTTGGTGGGTGAAGAAGAAGGCGCAGCTGCTCGAGATCGGCGCACAGCGCGATGCCAGCTACGTGTATGACCGCGAAAGCATCGAGAAAGCCATCGATGCGTTGCGCTCCCTCCAGTCCGTCGACGCCGTTTTTTACGCCATGAAGGCCAATCCGCATCCGGAGATTTTGCGGCTGGTACATGATCGCGGCCTGAACCTCGAATGCGTATCGCCGGGCGAGATCGCACGCGTTCTCGAGGTATTCCCCGGCATCGATCGCAAGCGCATTCTGTTCACGCCGAATTTCGCGCCGCGCAACGAGTATGAGCAAGCGCTCGGGCAGGACGTCTGGGTCACGCTCGATAACCTGTTCCCGCTCAAGCACTGGGGCAAGGTCTTCAAGGGCAAAGAGATCTTCGTCCGCATCGATACCGGCCAGGGACGCGGGCATCACGAGCACGTGCGCACGGCCGGTGCTCACTCGAAGTTCGGCGTCCCCCTGTTCGAGGTCGACGAGCTCGTGGACAGCGTGAAAAAGGCCGGCGCACGCGTCGTAGGCCTGCATGCGCATACGGGCAGCGGCGTGCTCGTCGCCGATGCCTGGCTCGACACTGGCAGAGAGCTGCTCAAGCTGTTGGAACGCCTGCCGGACGTGCGTTACATCGACGTCGGCGGCGGCCTCGGCGTGCCGGAGAAGGTGGGACAACCCGGTCTGGATTTCCGTGCGCTCGATGCGGCGCTCAAGGAGATCAAGCAGAGCTGCGGCGGACGCGCACTGTGGCTCGAGCCCGGCCGTTTCATCGTGGCCCAGGCAGGAGTCCTGATCGCTCGCGTGACGCAGACCAAGGGCAAGGGCGATATGCAGTACGTGGGCGTGGGCACGGGCATGAACAGCCTGATCCGGCCGGCGCTCTACGGCGCTTATCACGACATCGTCAATCTCACGCGTCTCGGCAGACCGGCTACGGACTTGGTGACAGTGGTCGGACCGATCTGCGAGACGGGCGACCGCCTCGGTTCCGATCGCTTGCTGCCGCCGACGAAGGAGAACGACGTGCTGTTGATCGCCAACGCGGGGGCCTACGGTCACGCGATGAGCTCGCACTACAACCTGCGTGAGCCGGCTACCGAAGTGTTGATCTAGCGCCGCCTAGCGCGCGTTGCCGTTCGCCGAACGCGCCCGGTAGACTGGCCGTGTCACAAAGCCAGTCTCCGGGGGAAAGTGCCGATGAGCATCCGAGCATCCATTCGCCGATCGGTCTTGCCCGTCTTTCCAGCGCTGCTCGTTCTGCTCCTGCCGTCGGCGCCCGCCGAGGCGCAGGAGAGCGGCGCGCTCGCCGGACGCGTGACCTCGGCGGCCGAAGGGCCGATGGAGGGCGTGCTCGTCAGCGCCAAGCAAGAGGGATCGACGAAGACCGTCACCGTCGTGAGCCGCGCGGACGGCACCTATAGCTTTCCGCGGGACCGGCTCGAAGCCGGCCGTTACGCTATCTCGGTCCGCGCCGTGAGGTACGTGCTCGAGGACCGTGCCGCCGTACAGGCGGTCGATGTTCCTGCCAGCGGCACTAAGCAAACGAATCTCGAGCTGCGCGAGTCGAATCCGCTCGAGCTCGCCTTGCAGCTCACCGACCCCGAATGGCTCGCGAGCTACCCACTCGACGACAAGACCAAGTGGGAGCTGTTTCGCGACTGTAGCCGCTGCCACACGCTGCGCCGCCCGTCGATGTCGAGCTACGACGCAGAGGAGCTCGCGTGGGTCATGATGCGCATGGTGTATTCGGCCGGCAGCTCGCCGATGCGCTTTCAACTGCCCGCCTCGGCCACACCGCACTGGGGGCGGGCGGAGGGCGGCGAGCCCTCGGGTCTGCAACGCCGCCAAGCGGAAGCGGTGGCGGCGATCAACCTGCATAACGGCGCGTGGGCCTACGAGCTGAAGACCGTGCCGCGGCCAAAAGGCAAAGAAACCGAGGTCATCTACACCACCTTCGACTTGCCGGCGACCGCCCGGCCACACGACACGCGGATCGCGGCCGATGGTTCGATTTGGTTCAACCACTTCAACGACAACGCCATCGGGAGGCTAGATCCGAAAACCGGCGAAACGAAGGAGTGGCGCTGGCCCTATCGGGCCAAGGAAGGCTCGTTTGCGCCCACGGGCGCGCGCACGTTGATGGGGCCGGACAAACAAGGCCGCTGGTACATCGGCAACCAAGCGCAAGGTGGCGTCGTGGTGTTCGATCCCGCCACCGAGCAGTTCGAGTTCCACGAGCCGCCGGGCGGCGGCGAGATGATCGACGTGTCCGGCGCCGAGGTCGATGGCAAAGCCTGGCGCGCCGAGGCAGCGCCCATCGCGGGTGGCGGCGTGTACCAAATCGATCTCGAAACGTGGCAGCACACAGCCATCAAGGGAACGGCCGAAAGGCCGCTGTTCGCTTACGACATTGCCGCCGATTCGAAGAACAATTTGTACGGCGCTGCACGCGCGAGCACTTACGTCTGGCGGATCGACGCGAAGACGCGCGAAGTTTCGTACTACGACATCCCCGCCGAGCCGCGCGGCGCCGGTTCATTCGGCTCGGGAATGCGGCGCGGCATCACCGACGCTCGAGATCGGCTCTGGTGGGGAGGGTTCGACGGGGGCTACATCGGCGTGCTCGACCCGCGCGCGCCTGCCGGCCGCGAGATCCGACTCTACGCCGTGCCATTCCCATACTTCTTCCCGTACGACGCGCACTACGACGAGCACGGCTACACATGGACCGGCGGGATTTACGCGGATCGCGTCGCACGGCTGAATGTCGAGACGGACGAATGGAACTTCTATCTGCTGCCGTTCGAAGCGAACATTCGTGACATCAACTTGCGGCCGGCGGTACGCGGTGGCTTGTCCGGGCTCTGGATCGGTCACACGCACCAGGCGCTCATCACGCTGGTCGAGCCGCTCGCGAAGTAGTCGAGTTACGGCGTGTCCGGCAACTGTCTCAGCAGTCGGCCCTTCGGGCTTTCGGCCGGCACGAACCGTTGCACTCGCTCGCCCTGGAACACCTCGCCCGTGTAGACGTTGCCCTGCGAGTCGACGGCGATCATGTGCAGGCCGAAGAACTGGCCGCCGTTTTCGCCCATGCGACCCATCTGGCCGACGAGCCTGCCGTCGGCACGGTTCAGGAACCAGATCCGGTTGTTGGTGAGATCGGAGATGTACAGCAGTCGTTGCTCGGGATCCGGCGATAAGGCGATACCGCCGGTCGAGCCGCCAACTCCCGTAGCCGGCGCAAGTACCCACTCGGTAATGAATTGGCCTTGTTTCGTCGTCACATGGATGCGGTTCGCGTTGCGGTCGGCCGCGTAGACGAGGCCATCACGCGACACGTTGATCGTCAGATGGCCGACGAACTCAGGTGGCATCGGCCCGTTCGGCCTATAGGTGTGATCGGCGTCATCGACACTGATCTCTGCGAGCGGTTTGCCGTAGGCACCCCAACCGCGCTTGAACGCCAACGTGTCGAGGTCGAAGACGAGCACGCGCCCGCCGAGGTAGTTGTCGGCGACGTACATTTCGTTGTCGCCCTCGACGATGCGAATCTCCTCGAGTGTGCCGACAATCATGGGTGTACCGGGAGGATACTTCGCGCGGAACGCTGCGCGTTTAGCCGCCTGCGCGGCGAGCTCGGCTTGGTCGCGCGCTGGCTGCGGCAGAAAAGCCGCCACCGGCCCGCGGCCGCCTTGGCCCGGTTTGCGGTCCGTAGCGGTCGGCAGTCCGACGGGCCCGCCGTCCTCGCGCTCCGGCGTACGAGCGACCTCAGCGACCACACGGCCCGTGCGCGGATCGTATTTGCGCACGGTGTCCTGGCCGAGGTAGACGAAACCATCGCGGTCGACATCCATGCCGTGACCCTGTGGCGCATCGAACGAGCCGATGACTTTGCCCGCCCGGTCGATATGGATCATCGATGGCGCCCGCACGCAGCAGACCGCCAACGGTGGCGTAAGCTCCGCGTGCAGCTCGATATTCGTCAGGTCGTTCGGCCGGTTGTAGACCCAGACGTTGTCGTCACGGTCGAGCGCGAGGCCTGTGACCCCGCCCATCTTCCACAGCTGTGGCAGATCTTTCGGCCAGGTGGGGTCGAAGACGAGCTCGGGCACCGCCTGCGCGTGCACCGCGAGTCCGGGAGTGACTACCGCCGCCAGCACGGTAACCATGATTGCCAGCGCGCTACGAGTCGGCACGATAGGTTTCATGGCCGTCAGTCTCACATATACGCCCGGGATCGGTGAAGGCGATTGGGGGCGGAGCGAACGTCCCGCGCGGATCGAGTCGCGCCGCATCCCGCTCGTGGCTAACCGACCGGCGGGTGCCGACGCTCGAGCTCCGCCACGACGTCGCCGAGCGTCAGCTCACGCATCGCGAGCAACAGCAGGACGTGGTACACGAGGTCGGCGGCCTCGGCCGTCACGCGCGCACGATCCTGCGCCGCGGCGGCCAGGGCGAGCTCCACGCCTTCCTCACCGACCTTCTGCGCCACCTTGAGCACGCCTTGCGCCGCCAGACGTGCCGTGTAGCTCTCGGGTTGCGCATCGGCCAGCCGTTGCCGAATCACCGCTTCCAGCTTCGCCAAGAAATCCAAGTCGCTCACGACACGCTCCTAGCCGACTGGCCGAATCGGGATGCCGGCGGCCGCCAAGTACCACTTGAGGTCACGAATGTCGATCGTTGCGGTGTGAAAAACGCTCGCCGCCAGCGCGCCATCGACGCGCGCGTCCTCGAACACTTCCTTGAAATGGTCGAGCGCACCGGCGCCGCCCGAAGCGATGAGTGGCACGTGCGCTATCGCGCGCACGGCAGCGAGCTGCGTGACGTCGTAGCCTTTGCGCACGCCGTCCTGATTCATGCAATTGAGCACGATCTCGCCGGCGCCGCGATCCTGCACCTCGCGCACCCAGTCGAGCGTACGCCGCTCGGCAGGCCGCGACCGCGTGGGATCGCCGGTGTACTGATAAACGTGATAGTCGTCGTCGCGTGTCAGCGTATCGATGCCGATCACGACACACTGCGAGCCGAAGCGCTGCACGAGCTCATCGATGAGCTCGGGGCGCTCGAGAGCGGGGGAGTTCACCGAAATCTTGTCTGCACCGAGGTTCAGCACCGTCTCAGCATCCGCCACGCTGCGAATGCCACCGGCTACACAGAACGGAATGTCGAGCACGGCAGCGATGCGATTGACCCAGGTGCGGTCGACGGTGCGCCGATCTGGGCTCGCCGTGATGTCATAGAACACGAGCTCATCGGCGCCTTCATCGCGATAACGAGCAGCCAAGGTCATGATGTCGCCGACCACACGGTGATCGCGAAACTGCACGCCTTTGACCACGACGCCGTCACGGACGTCGAGGCAGGGTATTATGCGCCGCGTAAGAATGGTCGAATCTCCTCGGAACTGAGGCGGCCTTCGAGCAAGGCCTTGCCGGATACCGCCGCTGTAACACCCGCGGCGGCCAATGCTTCTAGATCACGCACGTCGCGCACGCCGCCTGACGCCTGGAACGCAATCGCGGGCCAGCGTGCGACGCAGTCGCGGTACAACGCCGCGTTCGGCCCCGTGAGGGCACCGTCGCGGTCGATGTCCGTGCAGAGCACGTGCCGCAAGCCCACAAGCGCAAAGTGATCGATCGCGGTCGCCAGCGTCAGTGTGGAGGCGCGCGTCCAGCCGTGGGTAGCGATCAGCGGCGTGCCATCGGCGTCGAGCCGCACGTCGAGCGCCAGGGTCACGCGCTCGGCACCGAGCTCCTCGAGCCAGGCGGCCACTTGTTCGGGATCGGTCACAGCAAGGCTGCCTATCACGACGCGCGTCGCCACGGTGAGAGCCCGTTCGAGGCTGACCCGTGACCGAATGCCACCACCCATCTGCACGTCGACACCCGCCGCCGCTCGCATGCGCTCTATCAGGGCCAAGTTCACGGGCTCACCGCGCTTCGCGCCATCGAGATCGACGACGTGCAGCCAGCGCGCGCCGAGCTCCCGGTACTGGACCGCTAGCTCCACGGGGTCGGCCGCATACCGAGTCTCCTGCTCGAAGTCACCCTTGAGCAGCCGTACGCAGCGCCCGTCGCGAAGGTCAATGGCCGGTATCAACTCCATATTTAAGGCTGGTCGTTACGCGTCTAGCTTGAGAAAGTTGTGGAGAATCTGAGCCCCGACTCGCGACGAGCGCTCGGGGTGGAACTGCGTGCCGAAGAAGTTCCGCTGCTCTATAACCGCGGAGAACGGCTGGCCATAGACCGTCAAGGCTCGCGTGTAGTCTCCCGGCGGGGCCGCGTAGCTGTGCACGAAGTAGGCGTACGACCCGTTCGGCACTTCCGCCAGCAGCGGCGAAACGCCCACGACGTCGAGCTCGTTCCACCCCATCTGCGGGACGGGCAGGGCGGAGCTTGGCGGGAAGCGCCGGACTTGCGCGTCGATGACGCCGAGGCAGGGCGTGTCTTCTTCCTCGGAACGCGCAAACAGGAGCTGCATGCCGAGGCAGATGCCGAGCACGGGCTGCGTCAGCGTGGGAATCAGGTCGACGAGCCCTGCTGCAGCGAGCCTCGCCATGCCAGGAGCGGCCGCGCCCACGCCAGGCAGGATCACGTGCGAGGCCGCGCGAATGCGCGCCGGGTCCTCGGTGAGCGGCACGTCGGCGCCCAATCGCTCCAGTGCAAACTGCAGCGACGCGAGATTCGAGCCGCACGACGGAATGATGACGGCGCTGCTCCTCACAACTGGCCCTTTGTGGTCGGCAATTCGTCGCCGCGGCGCACGAACGCCTGACGCAACGCGCGTGCGACGGCCTTGAAGCTCACCTCGACCATGTGGTGGGCATTCTCGCCGCGTACGCGCACGTGGACGGCCGCGCCGAGCGTCTCCGCCAACGAGCGGAAGAAATGCGGCACGAGCTCCGTTGGGAGGTCCCCCACGCGGTCACGCGGAAACGTGGCCTCGAAGACGAGGAACGGCCGCCCGCCGAGGTCCACGGACACTTCGGCATCGGCCTCATCCATCGGCAGCAGGCACCCATAGCGCTGAATGCCGCGCTTGTCGCCGAGCGCCTCGCGCAGCGCCTGCCCGAGCGTCAACGCGACATCCTCCACGGTGTGGTGCTCGTCGATGTGCAGGTCGCCGCTGCACTGGACCTCGAGCTTGAAGCCACCGTGTTTGCCGAGTTGCTCGAGCATGTGATCGAAAAAGCCGAGGCCGGTCGTCGCGCGCGGGTCGGCTTCGCTGTCGAGATCGACGCTCACGCGGATCTCGGTCTCGCGGGTTTTGCGCTGCACGGTCGCGGTTCGCGGCCGGTCCACGAGTGCGTGCGCAATCGCTGCCCAGCTGTCCGCTCCGGGCGCGCCGAGCTTGAACCCCGGAATGCCGAGATTGCGGGCGAACTCGATGTCGCTATCCCGACAGCCCACCATGGCCGAGCGCTCGCGATCGAGCGGCGCCGAGTTGACGAAGTCGCGCACGAGGCCGATACCGGGCTTGCGACAAGCGCAACCGGCCTCCGGCAGATGCGGGCAAACGAAGTTGCCGGCGAAGGCGATGCCCTGCGAGGCAAACAAGGCCATGAGATACCCGTCGGCGCGCTCGAACTCATCGCGCGGCAGCGTCGGCCCGCCGAGCCCGCCCTGATTCGTGACGATCACGAACTGATAGCCCGCCGTCTTCAAGCGCAGCAGCGCAGGAATCACGCCGGGTACGAGCCGCAGGTTCTCCATGGCATCCACGGGTCCGCCTTGCGGCTCCTCCAGCAACGTGCCGCCACGATCGAGGAACAAGACTCTACGCATGGATCGAGCGCTCCGCGCCAGCGATGGCTTGCAGCAGTTGGTCGTTGTCACCGGGACGGCCGACCGTGATCCGCACACAATCCTGTAGCAACGGATCGTCAAACGTCCGCACCAAGATTCCGGCACGTCGCGCGGTCTCGCGGAAAACCTGCCCATTGCGAGTCTTCACGAGAATGAAGTTCGCGTCGCTCGGATACACCTGCAGGACTTGCGGCACATCGCGCAACGCTGCCGCGAGCCGCGCCCGCTCGCGCTTGAGCAGCGTCACGCGTTCCTCCGAGACGCGCAGGGCGTCTGCCGACAACGCTTGCTGCACGAGCTCGATCGACGGCGTCGGGAATGTGTACGGCGGCAACACCACTTGCGCAAAGTCGATGAGCTCGGGCGTCGCCACAATGAGTCCGCAGCGGACGCCGGCCAACGACACGAACTTCGACAGCGTCCGCAACAACACGACATGCTCGTAGCGGTTGCGTAGATCCAAAAAGTCGCCGCCCTCGGCGAACTCGTGATAAGCCTCGTCGATGACTACGAGGGAGCGGCCCGCCGTCTCCCGACAAATCCGCTCGATGTCGGCACGCGCCATCGATTGCCCCGTCGGATTATTCGGCGAGCAGATGAAAATCAGCTTCGTCTGCGCGTCGACGGCCGCGAGGATCCGATCGGTATCGAGTGCGAAGTCGCGTTGCGCGAGCAGCGGGACGCGGACCACCTCGGCGTTCTGAATTCCGGCGTACAGCCGGTACATGTCGAACGTCGGCGGGCACACCAGAATCTTGTCGCGGCCGGCGGTGCAGAAACCGCGGATCAGCACGTCGATCGCCTCGCTGCTGCCGCGCGTGACCAGGATTTGCCGTTGCTCGATGCCGTAGTACCCGGCCAGCTTGGCCTGCAGTACGGTGGGGCGGGGCGGCGGGTAGACGTTCAGGCCGCGTTCCGACGTATCGCCCGGTGTGCGCCACGGCGATTCGTTTGCGTTGAGACGAATACAGCCGGGCTCGTACGCGCCCGGCACATACGGCCGAATGCCGCGGAGCTCTGGGCGTGCGAGCTTCAGCACGCTGCTCATGGCTTGCTCCCCTTGGCGGTGCGAGCCACCGCGAGGCGCTCGTTCACAGCCCACGCGTGGGCGTCGAGCCCTTCGAGCTCGGCTAGCGTGACCGCCACCGGGCCAATCGTCTCGATACCTTCAACGGTGAGCTCCTGAACCGTCATCGCGCGCACGAAATCAGCCACGCCCAGGCCCGAGTAGCGCCGAGCGAACCCGTACGTCGGCAACACGTGATTCGTGCCGCTGCAATAGTCCCCGACCGACTCCGGCGTCCAAGGCCCGAGGAACACCGAGCCGGCCGAGCGCACACGCGTCAGCCACTCCCGCGGCGCCTCGACCTGGAGGATCAGATGCTCGGGCGCATAACGATTCGAAATCTCGAAGGCCGTCGCCAGGTCGTCGACGACGATCGTGCTCGAGTGGGCCAACGCACCTTCCACGAGATCGCGTCGCGGCAGACGCGCCTTTTGCGTCTCGATGGCCGCCGCAACGGCGCGTCCGAGCTCGCGACTCGTGGTAATCAACAACACCTGGGAGTCGGCGCCGTGCTCGGCCTGCGACAGTAGGTCGGCGGCGACGAATGCCGGGTTGGCGCTCGCGTCGGCAATGACGAGCACCTCGGATGGCCCTGCAGGGAAGTCGCGCGCGGCCCCCATGGGATCGCGATCGACCTGGGCCTTCGCTTCGGTAACCCAGGTGTTGCCCGGACCGAAAATCTTGTCGACCTTCGGCACGCTCTGCGTTCCATACGCCATGGCGGCAATCGCCTGCGCGCCACCCAGCTTGAAGACGCGCTCGACACCGGCCACGCGCGCCGCGTAGAGGACGGCAGCATCGACGCGACCATTGGCCTGGACTGGGCTGCAGAGAATGCGCGTGCCACAGCCCGCGAGGCGCGCCGGCACGCCGAGCATGAGCGCCGTGGAGGGCAGCGGGGCATTACCGGCCGGCACGTACAGACCGACACTCTCGATCGGTCGCGACACACGCTCGCAGACCACGCCTTTCGCCGTTGTAACCACGATCGCTTGCGGGACCTGGGGGCGGTGGAACGTTTCGATGTTGGCGGCCGCCGTGCGAATCGCTGCGCGTTGTTTCTCGTTGAGCAGCCGCTCGGCCGCCTCGAACTCGGCCGCGCTGACCTCGAGGGAGTCGAGTTGCACTCGATCGAGCTCGGCGGTGAGCGCGCGCAGCGCTGCGTCGCCCTCCGCACGCACGCGAGCAACGATTGCCGCGACGCGCGCCGTTAGCGCCGCGTCGTTCTTGAGTGCGGGCCGGGCGAGCAGGTCGCGTTGCTGCTCCGTCGACAGCTGTTGCCAGTATTGCGGCTCCATGCCGGGTTCCTACGACAACATCTTCTCGACGGGCAGGACCAGCATCGAGCTCGCGCCGGCTTCTTTGAGCTGCTCGAGCGTCTCCCAGAAAACGTTCTCACGACAGACGGCATGGACCGCCACTTTGTCGTCACGGCCTTCGAGCGGGATGATCGTCGGCGCCTCCGCGCCCGGCAGTAGCGCCGTGATGGCCTTCAGCGCCGAACGCGGGGCGTGCAGCATGATGTATTTGCTCTCTTTCACTTGCAGCACGCCCTGAATGCGCAGCAACAACCGTTGCAGCCACTGGGCCTTTTCGGCCAGGATTTTCTTCGGCGTTTGGATCAACGCCGCGCGACTCTCGAGGATGGTGGCGGCTTCGTACAGCTGGTGCGCGCGCAACGTCGAGCCACTCGACACGAGATCGCAGATGAGATCGGCCTTGCCGAGGCTAGGGGCAATCTCGACCGCACCCGAGAACGCGACGATCTGCGCTTCGACGCCGTGCCGCTTTAAGTAGTCGGCGAGGATGCGCGGATAGGTCGTGGCGATGCGCTTCCCTTGCAGCTGCTGCGGACCGGTGAAGGGCACACCGGCGGGCAAGCCGAACGACAGCCGACACTGCCCGAAGTCGAGTCGGCCTATCTCGGTGAACAGGTCGGTTTCGCCCTGGCCGATGAGCTCGAGACGCCGTTCCTCGATGATGTTGACGCCGACGATGCCGAGATCGCAGATGTCCTCCTGAACCAGGCGCGGGATATCGTCGTCGCGCACGAGCAGCACGTCGACCGGCATGTTCTCGCCGTAGCAAATCAGCTGATCCTTGCCGCGCGAGTAGCTCAACCCGCAACGGACCAGCAGCTCGAGCGAATGGTCGGTCAAACGGCCGGATTTCTGCACGGCGATCTTGATGCGCGAGTCCGTGGTCATTCGCATGGCAGTCTCCGTTGCTTACAGTGGCGCGAGGCGCTTCAAGGCGGTTTGATAGCCGCCGTTGCCGGCCGTCAGAAAGCGGGCCACTCGGCCGATCGTAGTGACTGACACGCCCGTTAACTCGTGAATCCTGCGATAGGGGAGGCCATCCTGCAGGTACTTGACCACGGCCCAACGGTCGACCAGAGCCTCGAGCTCTGCCGGCGTGCACAGATCATTGAAGAACTGCTCGCACTCAGCCTCGGTGCGCAGGCTCAAGATGGCACGGTATAGGCCTTGCTCGGCCTTTGCCGCCATGCGTGTCGACTGACCCCGATGTGCTTTCATCGCCGCCCTCATGCCAATACATTAACGCGCTAATGTAATAGCGCGTTAATACATTAAAACAAATCTAGGGGCCGGTCAAGGACGGCGTCAATGCGTGTCGAGATGACGCAGGACTACGTTGGTGAAATCCTTGGTGCCGAGCCAGTCACGAGCACCGGCAACGGCGATGTCGCGGGTTCTTGCACCGGCGCGCAGGGCCGCGGTGACGGCAGCCTCGACGGCGTGGGCCGCCCTGTCGGCGCCGAGACTATGGCGCAGGAGCATGGCCGCGCTCAAGATCGTGCCGCAGGGGTTCGCGACGCCCTGGCCCGCGATATCCGGAGCGGAGCCGTGGATCGGCTCATAGAGCCCCGGTCCGGACCCGGACCCGAGCGATGCGGAGGGCAGGAGTCCCATCGAGCCCGCGAGCATCGACGCCTCGTCCGTGAGGATGTCGCCGAACATGTTCTCCATGACCATCACGTCGAAATCCGCGGGTCGACTCAGCAAGTGCATCGCCGCGGCATCGACGAGCAGGTGCTCGACGGCGAGGGCAGGAAACTCCTCGCGAAACACGCGCGTTGCGACGTCGCGCCACAACCGCGACGTATCGAGGACGTTGGCCTTGTCGACCGACGTCACTTTGCGCCGGCGCGTCATGGCCAGCTTGCCCGCCACGCGACAGACGCGCTCGATTTCCTCGACCGTGTATTCGCAGGTGTCGAACGCGGCCTCGGCCGTGCGGCCCCGCTTGCCGAAATAAATGCCGCCGGTCAGCTCGCGGATCACGAGAATGTCGACGCCCTTCAACTTCTCGGGCTTCAACGGCGAAGCCGCCGCGAGCTCCGGAACCGTGGTCACCGGACGCAAGTTGGCGAACAAACCTAATGCTTTGCGAATGGCCAGCAAGCCTTGCTCGGGGCGGTGCTGAACGGGGATATCGGCCCATTTCGGCCCACCCACGGCTCCCAGCAGGATGCCCGCGGAGCGCTTGCAGGCCGCCACGGTCGCATCTGGCAGCGGCACGCCCACGGCGTCGTAAGCCGCCCCGCCGATCAGCGCATCTTCGAACGTGAGCTCGAGCCCATGATCCACCGCTACGGCGTGAAGAACGCGCACCGTTTGCTCCGTCACTTCCGGGCCGACGCCATCGCCGGCCAACACGACGATGCGCCGACTCATGCGTGCGCCTGTTCGTAGCGACGAATCGCCGCGTCCTGATCGAGCAGAAAACCGAGCTGGTCGATGCCGTTCATCAGGCAATAGCGCGAGAAACGGTCGATGGGGAAGGGCACGCGTTTATCGTTCATCTCGAGCGTTGCGCTCGCGAGGTCGATGAACACGTGGGCGCCCGGATTCTCGACCAACCAACGATGACTCGCCGCATCGACGATCACGGGTACGAGTCCGTTCTTCAGCGAGTTGCTGCGAAAAATATCCGCGATCTCGGTGCTGACGACTGCGCGAATGCCGAAATCGAGCAGGGCCCAAGGCGCGTGCTCGCGCGACGAGCCGCAGCCGAAGTTGTTGCCGCCTATGAGCACGGCGGCGCCGCGATTCTCCGGGCGGTTCAACGCGAACTCGGGCCGCTCGCGGCCGTCCTTCTCGTACCGCCAATCGGCAAACAAGTTCTTACCGAGACCTTCTTTGGTCGTCGTCGTAAGAAACCGCGCCGGGATGATCTGGTCGGTGTCGATATCATCGTTCGCTAGAACGACGGTCCGCGAACGAATCTGCCTGATCGGTTCCATGCCTAACCCATGAGCTCGCGTGGATCGGCAATCGCGCCTGCGATGGCCGCCGCCGCGGCGGTCAGCGGGCTCGCGAGGACTGTGCGGGCGCCGCTGCCTTGCCTGCCTTCGAAATTGCGGTTGCTCGTGCTGACGGACAGCTTGCCGCTCGGCACGGTATCGCCGTTCATGCCGATGCACATCGAGCAGCCCGGTTCACGCCATTCGCCGCCCGCGGCGCGCACGATCTCGTCGAGCCCTTCGGCCTCCGCCTGACGCTTCACTTCGGCCGAGCCCGGGACGACGAGCAAGCGCACGCGCGCGGCGACGTGTCGCCCCTTCAAGATGCCCGCGGCTTGGCGAATGTCGCTCAACCGACCGTTGGTGCATGAGCCGATGAACACGACATCTACCGCCTTGCCGAGCAGCGGCTTACCCGCCTCGATCTGCATGTAGGCGAGCGCCTTGCGGAACGCCGGGTCGCGTTCGTCGGGAACGGTGCCGTCGATCGGCATGACCATGCCGGGGTTGGTGCCGAACGTGACCATGGGGCGCAGCTTCGATACGTCGATGTGCACGGTCTTGTCGAATTGCGCACCCGGATCGCTCGGCAACGAACGCCAGCGCTTCACGGCGGCATCCCACTGCGCCCCCTGCGGTGCAAGCGGCCGACCTGCCATGTACTGATACGTGGTGTCGTCGGGAGCCACCATGCCCGCGCGGGCGCCGGCTTCGATCGACATGTTGCAGACCGTCATGCGCTGTTCCATCGACAGCCCGCGGATGGCCGTACCGCGATACTCGAGCACGTGACCCGTCCCGCCGCCGACACCGATCGTGCCGATGATGCGCAGAATCAGATCCTTCGCCGTGACGTCAGCCGGCAGCTGGCCGTCGATGTCGATCGCCAGCGTCTTCGGTTTGCGTTGCAGCAAGCACTGCGTGGCGAGCACGTGGCCGACTTCCGTGGTGCCGATGCCGAAGGCAAGGGCGCCGAAGGCCCCGTGCGTGCTGGTATGCGAATCGCCGCACACAATCGTCCCGCCGGGGTGGGTGGCGCCGAGCTCCGGGCCCATGACGTGCACGATGCCGCGGTCGCGGCTCTGGAAGCCGCGCAGCTCGATGCCGAAGTCCTTGCAGTTGCGCTCCATCTGCCGCACTTGCTTGGCGGCCGAGGGTTCGCTCACGACCTCGAGGTCTCGCAGCGTGGTGACCGGTACGGTCGGCGTCGAGTGATCGAGCGTGGCTAGGCAGAGGTCCGTGCGGCGCACGGGCAAATTCTTCGCCCGCAGCAAGTCGAACGCCTGTGGCGTCGTCACCTCATGCAATAAGTGCAAGTCGACGTACAAGACAGCCGGCGTGTCGTCCGTTTCGGGCACGACTACGTGCGACGCCCAAATCTTCTCGAACAGCGATTGCGCCATAGACGCTCAGACGGCCCTGGGACGTTCGATACGACTCGGTTTCGCCTCGACGATCGGCTCGAGCCAACCCCATCGATCGGCGGTGCTGCCGTCGAACAAACCGAAGAAGCTATTTTGCAGACGTTCCGTGATCGGTCCACGCTTGCCTTCGCCCACGGGGATCTTATCGACGGAACGCACGGGGGTGATCTCCGCAGCGGTGCCCGTGAGAAACACCTCGTCGGCGATGTACAAGAGCTCGCGTGGAATGTTCTGCTCTAGGACCTCGATCCCGGCCGCTTGCGCGAGCTTCATCACGCTGTCGCGCGTGAGCCCCGAAAGGATAGACGACGCGACGGGCGGCGTGTAGAGCTTGCCGTTCTGCACGAGGAACAGATTCTCGCCCGCGCCCTCGCTGACGAAACCGGCCGTGTTGAGCGCCAAGCCTTCGGCGAAACCGAGCCGACGCGCTTCGAGCGTCACGAGCGCGCTCGACAAATAGTTGCCGCCGGCTTTGGCCAGCGCCGGAACGGTATTCGGTGCGACGCGTTGCCAGGACGACACGCAGACGTCCACGCCTTTTTCCAGACCGCCTTCACCGAGGTAGGAACCCCATTCCCAGGCGGCCACCGAAACGCTGGCCGGTTGTTCGATGTTGCCGGCCACACCCATCTCGCCGTAACCGCGAAAGGCGATTGGCCGAATATACGCACCCTGCAATAGATCGTTCTCGCGCACGACATCGCGACAGGCGCCCACGAGCGTGTCGCTCGTGAATGGGATCTTCATGCGGTAGATCTTGGCCGAGTGGAACAAACGCTGAATGTGGTCCGTCAGCCGAAAGCCCGCAGCGCCGGTGGGGGTCTTGTAGACACGGATTCCCTCGAACACCGACGACCCATAGTGCAGCGCGTGACTCAACACGTGAACCGTGGCTTGCTCCCACGGCACCAACTTACCTTCGTGCCAAATGAACTTGCTCGTCTTGAGAGGCATCCGTCCGCTCCTGCGAAATCAACTCGTCACTATGCTAGGTGGCTCGCGCTCGACTCACTCTTGCAGCCAGCTCATGCGCCCGCGCAGTTCTCGGCCTACTTTCTCGATGCCCTGATCCAGATCTTCCTGGAGCAGGCGCTTGTAGTTCTTCTGACCGGTCTTGTTCTCTTCGATCCACTGTTTCGCGAACGTGCCGTCTTGCACTTCTTTCAGCACCTGACGCATGTTCTGGCGCACGTGCTCGTCGATGATGCGGGGGCCACGCGTGAGATCGCCATACTTAGCCGTGTCGCTGACGAACTGGTGCATCTTCTTCAAACCGCCCTCGTGAAGAAGGTCGACGATGAGTTTCATCTCGTGCATGCACTCGAAGTACGCGACCTCGGGCTGGTAACCGGCCTCAACGAGCGTCTGGAACCCTCGCACGATCAGTTCCGTAGCGCCGCCGCAAAGCACGGCTTGCTCGCCAAACAGATCGGTCTCGGTTTCCTCGGCGAACGTAGTGGCGAGCACACCGCCGCGCGTGCCGCCGATGCCATGCGCGTAGGCGAGGGCACGGGCTTGCGCCTTGCCACTCGCATCTTGCGCGACGGCCACCAGGCAGGGCACACCTCGACCCTGTTCGTATTGACGGCGCACCAGATCACCGGGCCCCTTGGGCGCGATCAGGATCACGTCGAGATCGGCGCGCGGCTGAATGAGCTTGTAGTGAATATTGAAGCCGTGCGCGAACAGCAACGTCGCACCCTTCTTCAAATTCGGCTCGATGTCCTTGTACAGCTGAGCCTGCGCTAGGTCCGGCGCTAGAAACGCGACCAAACCTACGCCCTTGACTGCTTCAGCGGGTGCTTTGACGGTGAACCCGTCGCGTTGTGCCTTTGGCGTAGTCTTGCCATCCGGCCGCAGACCGATCACGACGTCATAGCCCGAATCGCGCAGGTTCATCGCATGCGCGCGCCCTTGGCTGCCGTATCCGAGCACCGCGATCTTTTCACCGCGAAGCACGCCCGCTTCGACATCTGCTTCAACAAACAACTGCATCGCACTACCTCTTCAAATTCTCGAAACTCAGTGCCCGGGAAAAAAAAACCCCGCAGGCCTTTCGGGTGCGGGGTTTCGCTAATGAGGCTTCGTCGTCAAGCCAAACGCCCGCACCTGTCGCGGTTGCGTACTACCGAAAGGGCGAGGCGGAAGGTTCTCATCTCAGTCTTGATGAAAGATTTCGAACCGCCATGATCTAGGAAAAGACCAAGTCGTGTCAACGCCTTAGCTCGGCGCTGCCCCGTGTGGCGAGGCCGCCCGGGGAGCGGGCGGGCGGTGGAGCCGCCGACCGATGGGTAGGGCCATGCCTAGACGATTGTTCGGCTTGAGAAACCGTGGCCGAGAGCGCTCGGGTCCCAAAGCGGGCGCGCACGAGGCGCCTGGCCATGAGCAAGCGGCGCTGTGGCCCCGAACATACGGACCTATAATGACCGCCGCGCCGGCGCCGCGGACTGAAGCCCCGACCAGCGCATACCCAATCATCGATCAAGGAGCGACGAGCAATGTCCATCAACGTTGGCGACAAGATGCCCAAGGGTCAATTCACTCGCATGGGCGCGAACGGCCCCGAGCCCGTATCGACCGACGATCTCTTCCAGGGTAAGAAAGTAGTTTTGTTCTCGGTGCCGGGCGCGTTCACACCGACGTGCTCAGCGAAGCACCTCCCGGGATTCATCGCTAATTTCGACAAGCTCAAAGCCAAGGGCGTCGACACGATCGCCTGCTTGGCCGTGAACGACGTATTCGTCATGAAAGCCTGGGGCGAATCGAGCAAGGCGACGGGCAAAGTCGAAATGCTCGCCGACGGCAACGGTGAGTATGCGCGCGCGCTCGGGCTCGAGCTCGATGCCAGCAAATTCGGCATGGGCACGCGCAGCAAACGATTCTCGATGATCGTCGATGACGGTGTGGTCAAGACACTCAACCTCGAACCGCCGGGCGAATTCGGCGTGAGCTCGGCAGAGCAGGCCCTGAAGCAACTGTAAGGGCTCATGGTGGCTGCCACCCGTAGCCTCGGCCCCAGGTGGCATGTCTTTCGTTCGTGTGCAACTCGGTAGACTGCCCTTGTGACACTCGCACCCCTAGTTGACGCTCGGTCGCTGCAGGTTCGCCACAGCGATCCGAGCTGGATTGTCGTCGACTGCCGCTTCAACCTCCGCGAACCGAGCGCCGGGCGAGCGGCCTATGCCGAGGGCCATATTCCGGGAGCCCGGTACGCCGACCTCGACCGCGACCTGTCGCGCCCGCCGAGCGCCGCGGAGGGACGGCATCCGTTGCCGGAGCCCTCGGCCTTTGCCGCGACGCTCGGCGCATGGGGTATAGGCGAACACGACACCGTCGTGGCCTACGACGAAGGCAGCGGCGCGATCGCCGCCCGCCTTTGGTGGTTGCTCGGCTGGCTCGGTCATCGGCGCCGCGCTGTGCTCGACGGCGGCTTCGCGGCCTGGCAGGCCGAGGGATTCCGTGTCGAGACCGACACGCCGAGTTGGCGACCGCGACACTATGTGGAACGACCCGTCCGCGACGCTAGCGTGGTAGCCGCCGCGGAGTTGGTGAGCCGTCAGGCTGCCGGGGACCTGCTGGTCGATGCACGCGCCGCGCCGCGATACCGCGGCGAGCAGGAGGCGATCGATCCAGTCGCCGGACATGTGCCGGGCGCACGCAACTGGCCGTTCTCGAACAGCATCGACGCAGCTGGGCGGTTCCGCCCAGCCGCGCAGCTGCGCGCGGATCTCGGCGCACTGCTCGGCGACCGACAGCCCGACCAACTCATTGCGATGTGCGGGTCTGGCGTCACGGCCTGCCATTTATTGCTTGCCATGGCCGCCGCCGGCCTCCACGACGGCAAGCTTTTCGCCGGCTCCTGGAGCGAGTGGATCCGTGATCCGTCGCGACCCATCAAGACCGGTGCCGACCCCTGAGAGGGCAACAACACGTCTATCTGCGGCGGTAGCCCTTGGCCCTTGGGCTTCGCCGTGGTAAAGACACACCACCGTTCATTCAAGGTACCGCCGTGTTGCGCCATCACGAGATCGAGGCAAGCTCCCAGCTCAAGCACGTTCGCTACGAGATTCGCGGCAAGCTTGCACGCCGTGCCCAAGAGCTGGAACGCCAGGGCTACGAAATCATCCCTTTGAACATCGGCAATCCGGGGCTGTTTGGGCTGCGTACGCCGGAGACCATGCGCTTGGCCATGATCGAGAACCTGCCCTCGGCCGAGGCGTACTGTAATCAGAAGGGAATCTTCCCCGCCCGCGAAGCCGTCGTCATGCAGCAGCAGGCGCGCGGCGTCGAGAATGTCACGGCTGAGCATGTGTTCATGGGCAACGGTGTCAGCGAGCTCATCGACATCACACTGCGTGGCCTGCTGAACCCCGGCGACGAGGTGCTGATTCCGAGCCCCGACTATCCGCTGTGGACCGCGGCGACGGTGCTGAATGGCGGTCGTGCCGTGTATTACCCGTGTCCGGAATCGCAAGATTTCAACCCCGACCCGGCAGCCGTCGAGGCGCTGATTACGCCGCGAACACGCGCGCTCGTGGTGATCAACCCCAACAATCCGACGGGCGCTGTCTACAGCCGCGAGCGACTAACGGCGTTGGCGCGTCTCGCCGAACGGCACAATCTCGTGGTCATGAGCGACGAGATCTACGATCAAATGCTCTACGACGGAGCCGAGTTCGTGCCGATGGCCACCTTGTGTCGAGAGACGCTGTGCGCAACGTTCAGCGGCTTATCAAAGGTTTATCGTGCGTGCGGCTATCGCGTTGGTTGGGTTTCATTCAGCGGCGCGGTGGATCGTTCTGAGCGGTACATGACCGCGCTCGATCTGCTCGCGGCGTTGCGCCTTTGCAGCAACGTGCCCGGTCAATGGGCCGTGCAAACTGCACTCGGCGGTTTCCAGAGCATCGGCCGACTGTGCGCGCCGAGCGGGCGACTCTACCAATCCCGTCAAGCCGTCATCAAAGGTGTGGCGGCCAGCAACTTCCTGCGTCTCGTGGCTCCCCGCGGCGCCATGTATGCATTCATCGGCGTCGATAAGCAGAAGCTGCCCGACTTCGACGATGAGGTGTTCGCGATGGAGTTGCTCGAGCAACAGCACGTCTTGATCGCGCCAGGGTCGAGCTTCAACACCCCGTACCGCGACCATTTCCGCATCACGACCTTGCCCGAGGAAGCCCGGTTGGCCGAGGTTTTCCAGCGGATCGAGCACGTGCTCGAGCAGATCGCGGACCGCCCACCGCGCCTAGAAACAGCCTGACGATAAATCTGCACGCCTTGTATTTGAATGACACGTGAACGCTCGAGCGCGCCGAAACAGCGCTCGACGATGGTCGTGGCCAACTCACTCGCGGCGCGGCAGTGGGAGCTGTACCTAAGCGCCGCCGAGATCCGCGAGCAACGCGAAGCTTGGGACAGTCCGGCGTTGTCGACGTACGCCAACTGGCTCGAGAGCCTCTGGCTCGACAGCGATGGCGAGCCGTCGGTATTGACGCCGGCACAGTCCCAGGCGCTCTGGCGGCGGGTGATCGCCGAGTCCAGCCAAGGCGCGCAGCTCATCGGCCAGGCCGGGGTTGCGAACTGGGCCGCGGCGGCGTGGGAGCTGCTGCATCGCTGGCGAATCGACCCCGAAGCCGAGCGCGCGGCGGGTACGGAATTGGATTACGCAGCGCTGCTCGGTTGGTGCCGCAGGTTTCGGACCGTGCTGCGCGACCAAGGTTGGATCGATCGCGCCGAGCTCGAGGGCCAGCTCGCCGAGCGCCCCCTCGGAACGAGCGGACGAATCGTCGCCGCAGACCTCGAGGATCCTTATCCGGCGCGGACGGCGCTGTTCGAGCACCTGGCCGGCGCCGGACTAACGATTGAGCCACGTTCGGCACCGCCCGTGATTGGCCGCTACCAGGCGCTGCGCCTTGCCGATTCGACTGCCGAGCTCCGCGCGGCCGTGGGCTGGGCCGAGCGGCGGCTCGAGGAAGCGGGGCACGCACGGGTCGCCATCGTGGTGGCGGGCTTAGCCGGACGCCAAGCCGAGGTGGAGCGCCTCCTGGGGGCTCGATCCGGCAGCGGGGGAGTTGGATCGGCCTGGAGTAGCGGGCGATCGCTCGTGACAGATCCCTCGATCGGCGCCGCGCTGACCGGCTTGGCGCTGCTCGATCCGACCACACCCTATGTGACGTTCGGCCGTTGGCTACGCAGCCCGTTTTTCGGCGCGCAGTCAGGTGAAGCCTCGACTCGGGCGACCCTCGACGGCACGCTACGCAGCGAGCTGCGTTCGCAGCTGCCGTTTTTCGCCGCTTACCACCACTGCGGGCTCGCGGCTACGCTGCGCCAGCAAGCGCCGCAAACGGCAGCTCGGCTGGCGGCCGGCTACGAGGAGGTCGCCGCCACGGGGCGTGCGACGCCCGGTCGCTGGGCGCAGCTCTTCACGCGTTTCCTCGCCCATCTCGATTGGCAACCGCCACTCGCAGCTGCGACGCGGCTCGGCTGGCAGGGCGGACTCGACGAGCTCGCCCGCCTGACGGCGATCCTGGGCGAGCTGCCCATCGGCGCGGCACTCCGGGAGCTCGAGCGTATCCTCGAACGACCGTCGCCCGGGGCGTTGCCGATACGCGGGGTGCACGTCCTCGGCCACATCGATGATGTCGGCCCCGGCTACGACGCCGTGTGGGCAACGGGGTTCACGGACTCATTCTGGCCGGAGGCACCGCAGGGCAACCCGCTGCTGCCACGGCCCCTGCAACGACTCCATGGCATGCCGCGCTCGTCACCGCAAGCCGCGCACGCGGCTGCAACGCGGAGCCTCGACCGACTCGTGCGGCGCATTCCGGAATTGGTCGTGAGCTGGCCGGCACGCGTCTACGACTATGACGCCGAGCCGAGCCCGGCGATTCGCACGTGGCCGCTGTTGGCCGAACATGAGCTCGGCCAAACCGCAACGGGGAAGCGACAACAAGGTGGAGCGGGTCGCGAGACCATCGCCGACCCGGCGCCGACCCTGTTGGCCACCAAGCTGCCCGGTGGCGCAGGGATGCTCGGCCGGCAGGCACGTTGCCCACTGCGCGCGTTTTGTCAGGACCGATTGCGGGCGCGCCCGCTCGAGCCGCTCGGTTTCGGCGTGCCCGCGCGACTGCGCGGCATCGCTGCGCATCGAGCCGCCGAGTTGCTGTTCACCGGTCTCCCTAGGCAGGCAGACCTCGGGAACCTGGGAGCAACCGCGCTCGAGGACAGCGTCCGTCGAGCCCTGGCTGTCACCTTCGGCCAAACGCGCGCTCGGCTCGCTGCCATGTTTGAGCTCGAAGAGGAGCGTTTGCAACGCCTGCTCCGGGCGTTGCTGAAACGCGAAATGGCGCGCGCACCGTTCCGCGTCTTGGCCGTGGAGCAGCGCCGCAGCGCGGCGCTCGGGCGTTGGACTCTCGAGCTGCGCCTCGACCGGCTCGATCAGCTCGCGGACGGTCGCGTAGCTGTCATCGATTACAAAACTGGCGACAACGCAACGAGCGCCGGGTGGTTTGCGCCGCGACTGCGCGATGCCCAGGTGCCGTTGTACGCGACTCAGTCCGCGGACCCGGTTGGCGCTGCGGTCGTCGCGAGACTAACGCCAGCAACAACGACCTATCTCGGCCTCTGGCAGGGTGCGGCGTTTCCCGGCCGCCCGACCCGCGCGGCGACAGAGGAGTGGGGCGCGCAGCTCGAGTCGTGGCGCGAGCAGCTCGAAGGGCTCGCCGCCGAATTTGCCTCCGGTGATACGCGGGTGTTCCAGGATGACTACGCGGATGCCGCGGCAGCCTATGCGCCGCTCACCCGAATCCACGAGCAGCTGGGCCTCGTGCGTGGCTCGGTGGCACGCTGGTGAGCAGCGTGATCGACATTGCGGCACGCGTCGCCGCGCTCGATGCCAGTCGGTCGTTCATCGTCCAGGCGCCCGCCGGCTCGGGGAAGACCGAGCTCTTGATCCAACGGTATCTCGCGCTGCTCGCAACCGTGCAGCAACCGGAGCAAGTGGTCGCGATCACGTTTACGCGCAAAGCTGCGGCAGAGATGCGCGCGCGCGTGCAGCGCGCTCTTCGCGCCGCCGCCGCCGGCGCAACTGGCATGCGGCCGCACGAGCAGGCGACGCTGCGGTTGGCCGAAGCCGTGGTGCAACGGGACGCGTCCCTCGACTGGACTTTGCTTGCCCAGCCGCAGCGTTTACGCATCGATACGCTCGATGCCTTCAACGTGTGGCTTGCGCAGCAACTGCCCGTTCTGGCGGATGGCGTTGCAGCCGCTGCGATCGTCGACAAGGCAGACGTTTACTACGCCCAAGCGGCACGTCGAACCATCGCGGCGGTGACTGGCGATGACGCAGCGCTTGTCCGGCATTTGCGAACGTTGTTTCGCGACGTCGACAACGATGCCGAGCAACTCGAGCGGCTGTTGGCCGCGCTACTGCCAAGACGAGATCAATGGTTGCCGCACCTCGCGGGGAGCCGCCCAGCGGAGCTGCGCGCGGCGCTCGAGGGCGCGCTGCAACGTCTCGTCGACGACGAGCTAGCCGAGCTCGTGACGCTCTGTCCGGCGACACTCCTCATCGAGCTAGCACCCCTCTTGCGCCACGCAGCCAGCGGCGCGACCCAGGAGAGCTTGCGCGAAACGCTCGCTCCGTGGCTCGCAATCGATCGTCCGCCGTCCGCTGGACCGCTTGCGCTCGCAGCGTGGCGCGGCGTCGCGGCCCTGCTGCTGACCAAGGACGGCGCGTGGCGCAAACGCATTGCCAAGCCGGAAGGGTTCGGTCCCGAGCACCCAGCGGTCCGCGATCGTTGCCGCGCGCTCCTCGAGCGACTGTCTGGCGAGGAGCCGTTGCGGGCAGCTTTGCAAACGGTGGCAACGCTCCCGGAGGCGCGTTACAGCGAGCAACAGTGGCAAAGTCTCGCTTCACTCCAAGTGGTGCTCGTGCGCTTGGCGGCCGAGCTCAAAGTCCTGTTCAGCGAGGAACGCTCCGTCGACTTTGTCGAGCTCGCGCTGGCTGCGCAGCGCGCGCTCGGTCAAGTCGACGCCCCCTCGGAGTTGTTGCTCGCGCTCGATCGCCGCATTCAGCATCTGCTCGTCGATGAGTTTCAAGACACATCGCGCTCGCAAATGCGCCTGCTCGAGCTCCTGACCGCCGGCTGGCAAGGCGACGACGGTCGGACGCTATTCCTCGTCGGCGATCCGATGCAGTCGATCTACCGCTTTCGTGACGCGGACATGTCGCTGTTTCTGCGCGCCAAACAGCGCGGCATCGGTGCCATTGCCCTCACGAGCCTTACGCTGCGGCAGAACTTTCGCAGCGCACCGCAGATCGTCGACTGGGTCAACCAAGTTTTCGCCGGTGTCTTCCCCGCCGACGACCAACTTGCCGCCGGGCGTGCCGGCTTTCGAGAGAGCGTCGCCGCAAGAGACACGGAAGCCGCGCAGTTCGTCCTCGCACAGCCCTTGCCAGCGGAGGAGCCCTTCGCCGAAGCGGAACGCGTGGTTGCGATTCTCGAAACCGAGCGCGCGCGTGGCAGCGAACAGTCGATCGCCGTGCTCGTGCAAAGCCGCACCCATCTTGCTGGCTTGCGCGAACGACTCCGCAAGAAGGGCTGGCCCGTGCACGCTGTCGAGATCGACACGCTCGCGGAGCAGCAGGTCGCTCAGGACCTCGCCGGTCTGACGCGAGCGCTGCTGCATCTCGGCGACCGAATCGCCTGGCTCGCGGTGCTGCGCGCGCCGTGGTGCGGGTTGACCTGGACCGACTTGCATGCACTCTGCCACGACGCGCCCGCGGTCACGATTTACGAGTTGCTGGACGATACGGCGTGTATCGCCCGAATGAGCAGCGAAGGGCAGCGGCGTGCCAGGGCTTTGCTCCGCGTGCTCACCTCAGCCCTCAGTGACCGCGACGCGTTGTCACTTGCGCAATGGGTCGAGATGGTCTGGACGCAGCTTGAGGGCCCCGCGTGCCTCGACGACGAGGCCGAAAGCCTGGCGGCCGAGCAGTTCTTTGCATTGCTCGCCGCGGCGGAACGCAACGGCGATCTCGATGACCCGGCGCAGCTGCACAGCGCACTCGAAGGCGCACAACCCCAAGCCGATCCGCCCCGCGAGAAGGGCATCGAGATCATGACGATGCATCGCGCCAAGGGGCTCGAGTTCGACACCGTCGTGCTACTCGGCCTAGGCCGGGAACCGCGCCAGGACGAACCCAGGGCCTTGCAGTGGATGGGGCGCGTCGCTGCCGATGGCGGTGACGACCTCCTGATGGTACCCACCGCGCTTGCCGGCGACGCGACCGGCGAGCGGCTCACCGACTTCGTGCGGCGCGCGGAGCGTCAACGAGATCGAGCCGAGCGTGCACGTTTGCTGTACGTCGCCACGACACGCGCTCGCGAACGGCTGTATCTCGTCTGGCAACTATCGCCCGACAAGGCAGCTCCCAGCGGTAGCTCGATGTTGGCGTATCTGTGGCCGGCGGTCACCGCCAACGTGGTCGCGGAGCGAACCGCGCTGCGTGCCGATGACGTCGGCGAGCGCGCCACTGTACTTCCTGTGCTGCGACGTCTCGCGACTCCCGCGGGAAGCATCATCGGTGATCACCGCGCACCGAGCGCGCGCGCTCTGGTGTCGCGGCCGGAGTTCGTCTGGGCAGGTGAAGCGGCAGTGCACGTCGGCAGCGTCGTGCATCGCTACTTGCAACGTTTCGCTGACCAGGGGCTCGATCTTTGGACACCCGCGCGCGTGCAGGGGTTGGCCGACGTGTTCGAACGCGAGCTACATCTTTTGGGCGTGGACCCGCGGCAGTTGCACGCCGCCACTGCTCGGGTGATGAGAGCGCTCACGCGTTCGCTCCTCGATCCGCGCGGACGTTGGGTGCTGGCTGCCCACGCGGAAGCGCGCTCAGAGCTACGCATGACGGTCCGGGTCGGGGATGTGCTCGAGCATCTGCGTCTCGACCGCACCTTCGTCGACGACGGTCATCGCTGGATCATCGACTTCAAGACGAGCCAGCACGAAGGTGGTGACGTGCGGGCCTTCCTCGACTCGGAAGTGGCTCGTCATGCCCCACAGCTCGAGCGCTACGCCGCAGCCGTGTCGGCCGTCGACCAGCGACCGCTATCGCTCGGTTTGTACTTCCCGCTGCTCGAGGAGCTGCGTTCGTGGCCCGCGGGGACTACAGCGATCCCGTCAGAGTGAGTCGTCGTCGCCCTTCGGCATCGGGCTCGGCGGTCATGATCTTCAGTCCCTCGACGAGTTGCTCGGGAGCGCCGGGGCGGGGCTTTATCCACGCATCGAGCGTATAGGCGCGCGCGGCATCGACTCCGAGAGTGCCGCTTACTTCGAGCGGCCCGCCATTGTCGACGAAGCTCGCCAGGAGTTCGCGCTCTGGAGCCTCCATGAACGTGACGGTGTAGTCACCGAGAGCCAACAGCTGTTGCTTGCCGTTCGGTATGAAGGGCGCCACCTCGAGACCCGCGAGGCGCAGCTCGCCGATGACGCGCGACGGCCAGCCGCCGTCGATCTCGAGCATTGATAGCGCCAAGCTCGCTTGGCCGCGCATGCCGCGAACGGGCAAAACGTTCGCGAGCGCGGGTAGGGACGTGCCACCGCGCAGGTCCGTGAAGCGAACCGAGCCCGGCGACACCGCGATGTTCGTGTTGACGAACCCATCGGCAAACCGGCTTTCGACGCTCGCCGCTACCCGGCCGAGCAGCAGCATCCATGGCCGCACACGCCAGCGTATGTCCTGAACGGGAAGCCCTGCCACAGCCCCGTTCGCCGCGCCACCCGACCAGAGCGTGCCTTGCACACCGGTGAGCGTCATCTCAGGCGGCGCAAACCACTCGTACGCAGTGCTTGCCGGGAATGCAGCCAGTGTGAACGCGAGATATGCGCCGGCACCGAGAGCGAGCCACGACCAACGACCTGCCATGCTCAGAGCCTATGTAGGGATAGCTGGCCGTTCACGAGCCCCTGCACACGAGCACTGGTGAGAGATGCCGACTCGACGTCCACAGCATAGGTATCGTGCAGGGTCACGAGCCACGAGACCAATACGTCGAATGAGGCTCCTTGGAAGGTGACGTCGATGCCGCTGGGCCCGTTTGGACGCGTGCGCGACAAAGTCAGGCCATGCGACTGGGCCGTGTTGTCGACGATGACCACCAATGTCTGGTCCGCCCCCGGCGGAACGCCGTTCGGGCCGGTCGGGGACTGCGTAGCTTCGAGCCGCCCGAGATCGATCAGTAGCTTCTGCTTGGTATCGACGGCCCCACGCAACGTTTCCGTCCCAGTCCCCAACGGCCTCAATACACCCGCCCAAAGGATGATCACGAGGGCGGCTGCGGCACCGCCAAGGACGATCCAGCGCTCGCGCGGCTGTAGGCTGTCGAACCACGCTCTCACGGATTGGCTCCGACGATACGAATCCGCCCTTCAGTGCCCGCATCGGTTTGGTTGGCCGCTTCGATCTCGGCGTCCAAGATTCGCGTCTGCTCGAGACCACGCGCGAACTCATCGAGGGCCGGCACGCTCGCGGCCACCAACTGCAGGTCCATAGCTCGATTTCGGTAGCTCAGCGCCTCGATGCGCATCTGCGGGTCACGCGCGCCAGCGATCGCCACGAGCGTCGCCAGGAAATCAGGGCCATTGCCACCCGCAGCGTCGGCACCCAAGCGGGTTTGCACTTCGCGTTGGCAGGCCGACTGCCGCGCGTCACCGACCACGCGCTCGCAACTAGCGGCTACGATCTCGTCCAGGGCCGAATTGGTCCGGCGTAGCTGCCAAAATTCTGCACCCTGCACCAGCAACGCTAGAACGACGCTGGCCAGCAACAAGCTGGCGGCGAAGCGCCACGGTCGCGCGAGGGCCAACCAGTTCGAGCTCGGCGCGTAGGCACCCTGCAGCAGATTCACGCCGGCTCGCTGCGCCAGCGTCGCCGCCAGATGCGGAAACAAGCCATCGCCCAAAACCTTGACCTCGACGCTGTCGAACTCTTCGCTCAGCGTTGTCAGTTCAGCCTGGAACTGTTCGCGGCCGGCTTCGTCGGCATAGACGAGCAGGTGACGCAATTCTGCCGCTGCGTCGTTGGGCCCGCGTGTGAGGTCGAGCACCTGACGTAGTGACAGGCCTTCGAGCGTGAACGGCGGTTGCTCCGGGCGGCGCCCGTACACGCGACCGCCCTCGATCAGCAACACCAACGTGTTCGGGATGTCCGGCACGCCTTCGGCCTCGGAATGCAACGCGTGTGGCACGACCCCCGACGCACGGAGCTGCGCGAGCCACGCCTCGAGGCGTTGCTTGGCGACGACCGCAACAGCTGTCGTCCCCGATGCGCGTCGGTTGCCAATGGCAAACGACAACCGCTCGACGTCATCCGCGAACGATTCTTCGAGCGAAAACGGCACGATCTGCCGCAGCCGTGCGGGGCTCGCAGCTGGAACATCGACCTGTGTAGTAATCATGTCGATGGCAGGAACCATCACGACGCTGCGTCGACCGTCGAGAGCGTCCCGCGCATCGTCGAGCGGGCCGCGACTGATGGGGCCAACCAAGCCGCCCGTGGGCTCGAATGTGGCCCACGCCGCACCATCCTGGTCCCGCAACCGAATGAACAATGTCTCCGCCACGCTACTCGACTCCCAGGCTGCGAAACAGCGCCCGCGTGACGCCGCTCGGGTCGCGCTGCAGGACCGCTCGCATCGTGAGCTGATTTGTACCGAGCGTGACCGTTGCGGTCAACAGAAAGTGCTGGCTGACGCCATCGATGGCTTGCAAGACGTCCGGCTCGACGAGGCCTTCGAACGTGGCGTCTATGTCGGGGAACTCAGCGCCCGCGCGTTCGTCGACGAGCGCACCGGCCGTGGCCGCGTCGATGTCATCGGACAATGATGCCAACACGACATCGCTGGCCGTGTTGACGTTGAGTGTGGTACCGATCGGCAGCACAGCGACGTAGGGTGCCAGGCGGGCGTAGGTTTCGCGATCGAACCCCGACACTGCCATGAGCTCCGAAACCGAGGTGATCAAACCGTTGGCCGTGCGATAGGGCGGGTCGGCGCCCGAGTAGGCTACGTCCTCACCGCCGGTCGGGAAGCGCATCTCGGTATCGGGATCGAGCCAATCGACCACGGCGCCCGCCAAAGCGGGGTCGATGTCCAAGGAGCTCAGCAGACGTTCGAATTGGCGGCGCGCGAGCTGGTTCTCGATGCCGTCGGCACTCAGTAGATTGTTTAGATTGAAGCGGCCCTGCAGGTCCTCGATCCTGCCGGTAATCGTGCCGCCGTCTACGGGCAGTGGCGGAAGCTCGAACGCCCATTGCTCACCGAGATTGTCACTATTCGGCGAATCGACCAGGTCCTGACGCAGGATGTCGGCAGCCCAGGCTTCGGCGCCTTGTACGTACATGAGTCCCTGATCGGCCGCGATCGCAGCCTCAGCGCGGCGCAGATCGAGTGTGGCCTGCCACATTAGATTCACGGCGATGATGGTGCCGATCGTAACGATGAGCATGGCCGTCAACACGGCCACGCCTCGTTGCCCATGCCGCACGTTCACCCGTTGGTCTCCACGAGCCGCGAAACCCGCCCGAAGTCCTCGAGCTCGATTGCGAACTCGACGGCACGGGGCCGCAAGATCAGCCGTTGCGGCCCACGTAGATCGAGCGGCGGCCATTCCTGGTGCCACTGTCCGGCGGTATCGAGAAAACGCACCTCCACCCTTTCCACGCCATCGAGGAGCTCCGTCCGCAACGGCGGCGTGGACAACGTCCGATCCATCACGGGCCAGTACAATCGAACCAGCTTGTCCTCTTCCCAGTTGTACGCCACCCGTAACACCGTACCGCGAGGAAACGCACCGGGATTCGCCCAGCCCGCGCGGCTGAACTCGAGCGCAAACTGCGCACTCGGGTCGGCGAGCAGGCTCGGCTGAAAGCTCTCGCCGAGCTCTTCTCGCGTCGCACGCGGATGTAGTTGCGACAAATCTTGGGTGACCAACCGCATGGTGAGTTGGATCGCCTGCCAGCGCTCCATTCGCTCGCGGGCGAGCGTCTGCTGTTGGATGACTTGATTCAAGCCAGTGAGCGCCATCACGCCGATGATCGCCACGATGGCCATCGCCACGAGTAGCTCTATCAAGGTGAAGCCACGTGCTGCGCGCATCGGTGGAGTCAACCTCGCTCGGCGCCACCACCCTGTGGCATGGACCACTGAGGCGGCAAGAATCCGGGCGGAACAGGGGGCTCGATCAAAGCCGAAACCTTGTGCACGACTCGCTCCGGATCGCTCAACAAGCGCACGGAAACGTCGACACGGTGCAGATTTTCCACGGGCGTCTCCGCCACTTCGATTTCGCAGCGCCATTGCTGGCCGGCGAATTCGACGTCCTCCTCGTAGTCACCGACTTCCGGCCAGGTCGGCGCGACACTGAGCTCAGTAAGCTTATTGGTCGCTATCCAGCTCGCGAGCGTCTTTTGCTGGACGTAGGCCGCCGCCACGACGTAGCGGTTGAGCTGAGTATTCACAGCCATCATGCCGAGCGCGACGATTACGAGCGCCACCATCGCCTCGAGCAACGTGAAACCAGCCATGGCGATGCTACGGCGAATCGAAATCTTCCTCGGCAACAGCCAAGTCGCCATTGAGCTCGGCGGTCAGCTCGAAGCGCCCCGGATTGCCTTCACGCGAGACCTCGAGCACGAAAGGGGTTACTTCGCCGCTCGCCAACAGCATGACCTGCGGCTCCGGGTTCTCGACGTCCTGAGATTCGAAATCAGGCTCGAGAGCGACCTCTCGGCCATCGAGCACCAGGGCCACGGTCAATTGTGGCCGTAGCGTGTGTTGCTGCAACAAACGGTCCTCTCGCGATTCCGCCCACGTGAGCCCCTGATAGTCGTATACATAGAATCGATAGCCCGTCGACGTGAACATGATGCCGTAATCGCGGCTCTGCATGAGCGACTCCTCATGCAGCAGATCCACCACGCTGCGCAGCCGGTCGATTTCGTCTTTGATCTCGCGGTCGTTGCCGAGGCTACCGAGCGCCAACACGACAGCACCAGCCAGGATGCCGATGATCGCGACTACCACGAGCAGTTCGAGTAGCGAGAACCCGCGCTGCACGGCGCGCGCTTTCGCTCGGCTACAGATCCCAGTTCCCGATGTCGGCATTGATGCCTTCGCCGCCTTCCTGACCGTCGGCGCCGTAGGAAAACACGTCGAATTCGCCATGCTGCCCGGGATTGGCGTACAGATATGGGCGTTCCCACGGATCGACGGGCATCCGTTGGAGCTGCTGCTTCCAGTTCGGTGCATTTGCCTCGCCGGGGCTGGTCACCAGCGCCTCGAGCCCTTCGGTTGTGCTCGGATAGCGGAAGTTGTCGAGACGGTACAGATTGAGTGCCGTCTCGATGCCGCGGATGTCTTGTTTGCTGCGATTGATGGCAGCGGTGTCGATGTTGCCGATGAAGCTTGGCACAACGATGGCAGCCAATAGGCCAATGATTACGACCACGACCATGATTTCAAGCAGCGTGAATCCCTGCTCGGGGGTTCGTACTGGTGTTCCGATCACGCGCATTTCGCTACCCTTTGTTGCACTTCGACCCATGTTGTCGAAGATGGACCGACGATAGCATAAGTGGTTCAAATTCTTTGTGAACAAGGGCCTCGTGCTGAATCTTAATGACGTCGGTGAATGGCGACTGCGGCGTTGGTTGATTGTGCTCGCTATTGCCGCTGTGAGCGTGGCGCTGGCGTTTGGCGGGAATGAGCTGTTGCTGCTCGGCCGATACGAACGCTTGGCGTTCGACGGTGGGGAGTACTGGCGCCTGCTGACAGCACACCTGCTGCACCTCGGCTGGGGACACCTATGGCCGAACGTCGCGGCCCTGTTGCTGATCGGCGCGTTATTCGAGGATTTGTTCGACTACGGCGATTGGCTGGCGGTGGGGCTTGCCTCAGCGCTCACGATCGACACGGGGTTGTACCTGCTCGACCCCGGCGTCCGTTGGTACGTAGGTCTATCCGGGGTACTACACGGCTTCATCGCAGCAGGTGCACTGTCGTCACTGCTACGCGGGCGCTCCCTAGGTGCGGTGCTCGCGATTGGCCTCGGCGCGAAACTAATCTGGGAGCAGACATGGGGTCCTCTGCCGTTCACCGCGGCAACCACTGGCGGACCGGTGATCGTGGCGGCGCATCTCTACGGCAGTGCCGGTGGGCTGCTGGCGGCGGCGGCTTTGCAGTTCGTTCGCCGGCGAAGTTCGCGGCTATAATTTCGTCCAGTGTCCGATAGCACTGGAACTCTATGGAACTCACATCCCTTCCCAGGCTGCCCGGTATCGCGGGCCGTGTGGCCCTCGTCACCGGTGCGTCGCGCGGTATTGGTAGGGCGATCGCCGAGGCGTTGGCTCGCCAGGGCGCTGTCGTGGTCGGCACTGCGACGAGCGAGCCCGGTGCGGCGGCGATTGGCGAATGGCTCAAGGGCGTCGGTCTGCAAGGCCGCGGCGCCAAGCTCGATGTCGGCGATGAGCAATCCGTCGAAGCGTTGTTCGGCGACTTGGCCGCGCGCGAAGGCTCGCCGGAGATCCTCGTCAACAACGCCGGTATCACGCGCGACAACCTGCTGATGCGAATGAAAGCGGAGGAGTGGAACGACGTATTGTCCACCAACCTGTCGTCCCTTTACCGGGTTTGCAAGGCAAGCCTGCGCGGCATGATGAAAGCGCGCTACGGCCGCATCATCAATATCAGCTCGGTGGTGGGATTGATCGGTAACGCCGGGCAGACGAACTATGCAGCCGCCAAGGCAGGGATGATCGGCTTCAGCAAGTCCTTGGCCCGCGAGATTGCTTCGCGCAACATCACGGTGAACGTTGTCGCCCCCGGCTTCATCGACACCGATATGACCCGGGCGCTCGATGAGAAACAGGTGCAGGCACTGCGGGAACAGATTCCCCTGGCGCGCCTCGGGACGACGGCCGACATCGCGGCCGCAGTGGCCTTCCTGGCGTCCGATGCGGGGGCTTACATCACCGGGGAGACGCTCAGCGTCAACGGCGGCCTAGCGATGCAGTGAGCACCCGCGGGGAATCCAGCGATTGTCGAGGGATTCGCGCAACTGCGCCCGGGCGCCCCCTGGCTCTATAGAATGGCCCAATCGATTCCAATACAATACGCGCCACATCGGCCGGGCCCCATGGTCCGGCCGGTCAATTAATAAGGGGTACCGACATGAGTAGCGTCGAAGAGCAAGTCAGAGGAATCATTGCCGAACAGCTCGGTCTGAAGGCCGACGAGATCAAGAACGACGCCTCGTTCGTCGACGATTTGGGCGCTGACTCTTTGGATACCGTCGAGCTCGTAATGGCCTTGGAAGAGGAGTTCGAAACCGAAATTCCCGACGATCAGGCCGAGAAGATCACCACTGTTCAACAGGCCATCGACTACATCCGCGCCAGACAAAGCGAGTCCTAGAGCACGGCGACGCTTGCGCGGCCAACCCGCTTTCCCGTTGTTATCCTGAGGCATCGACCGTGTCGAAACGACGCGTCGTAGTGACTGGCCTGGGGCTCGTCTCGCCGTGCGGCAATAACGTCGCTGACGGCTGGAACAACGTCCGAGAGGGCGTCAGCGGCATCACGCTGATCGACCATTTCGACGCGAGCGCCTTCACCACGCGTTTTGCGGGCACGATCCGCAATTTCGACCTCTCTCAGTACCTCGAGCCGAAGGAAGCACGCAAGTGCGATACCTTCATGCACTACGGCATTGCCGCCTCCATGCAAGCCATGCAGGACGCGGGTCTCGAGATCAAGGAAGCGAACGCCCACCGTTGTGGTGTGGCGATGGGTTCGGGTATCGGGGGCATCGGCACGATCGAGACGAACCATTCCAAATACCTCGAAGGGGGTCCGCGGAAGATCTCGCCGTTCTTCGTGCCCGGCACCATCATCAACATGATTTCGGGGCACGTCTCCATCAAGTACGGCTTGACGGGGCCGAATCTCGCGGTGGTGACCGCCTGCACCACCGCCACGCACTGTATCGGGCTTGCTGCGCGCCTCATTCAACACGGCGACGCGGACTTCATGCTCGCCGGTGGCGGCGAGTATGCGACGACTCCGCTCGGCCTCGGCGGCTTCTGCGCCGCGCGTGCATTGTCGACACGCAACGATGACCCGAAACGTGCGAGCCGGCCGTGGGATCGCGACCGGGACGGATTCGTCCTGGCCGACGGAGCAGGCTGCGTAGCCTTAGAAGAATACGAGCATGCGCGCGCGCGGGGCGCGCGAATCTACGCCGAGTTTGCCGGCTTCGGGATGAGCGCCGATGCCCACCACATCACCGCACCGGCAGAGAACGGCCAAGGCGCCTACCAGTGCATGGTGAATGCCCTGCAGGACGCGGGGCTCAGTCCGGACGCCGTCGGCTACGTCAATGCCCACGGCACATCCACACCGCTCGGCGACGTCGCAGAAACCGTCGCGGTCAAGCGCGCATTCGGCGCGGCCGCGACCAAGGTGGCCGTGAGCTCAACAAAGTCGACCACCGGTCACATGATCGGCGCAGCGGGCGGTGCCGAGGCCGTGTTCACGATCTTGTCCCTGCGTGACCAAGTGATCCCGCCGACCATCAACCTCGACAACCCGGATCCGGCCTGCGACCTCGACTACACGCCGAACGTCGCCCGCAGCGCGAACATCGAGGCGGCGCTCTCGAACTCGTTCGGCTTCGGCGGCACGAACGGCACGCTGGTTTTCAAGCGCCTGCGCTGACCGCCGCGGAACTCGTGACCGTCGAGCATGACGGCCGAGCCCGCTTCTGTTACAAGACCAACCAATTCGACCACGAGATCTTGGATTTCCGTGGAAACGCTGTGGCTCGTAAATGGAGAGCGAACGGGTGTCGATCCGGCGGATCGAGGGCTCGCCTACGGCGACGGCCTGTTCGAGACCATGGCAGCGGACAGCGGCGAGATCCGCTGGCTCGACTGGCACTTCGAGCGACTGGAAGAAGGTTGCCGGCGCCTCGAAATCCCGGCCCCGCCACGCGACGTAGTCGAGCGGGAGATCGCCACGCACTGCCCAACGGGGCGGCGCGCAATCGTCAAGCTCATCGTCACACGCGGCCCTGGATCGCGCGGCTATCGCCCTCCGGAGCCCCCACATCCAACCCGCATTCTTTCCGTCTCCCCGTGGGTAAACTACGCACAGACCTACTACACCGAAGGCGTGCACGTGCACGTTTGCGGACTGCGCCTTGGAGAGAACCCAGCGCTAGCCGGTATCAAACATCTTTGCCGCTTGGAGCAGGTTCTAGCGCATCTCGAGTTGCGTGGCAGCGACGCTCAGCAGGGCTTGCTGCTGGATGTCAGTGGGCGCGTGGTTAGCGGCACGAGCAGCAACGTATTCGCTGTTTACGGCTCTGAGATCGTGACGCCAGCGCTGACGCGGTGTGGCATCAAAGGCGTGATGCGTAGAGCCGTCATGGCCGCTTCGGTAGAGCTTGGGCTTGTGGTCTCTGAGCGCGATCTAACGTTATCGGATGTGCTGGCGGCGGAGGAGGTGTTCGTGACGAATGCGTTGTTCGGCGTTTGGCCCGTTGTGCGCCTCGATGCAAAGCGTTTCGGGATCGGCCCGGTCGCGCAGCGCCTCATGCGTCACCTCGGATTTGGCGGCAATGCGTAGAGGCCTGTGGCTCGTCGTGGCAGCGCTAACAGCCGTCGCCGGCGCTACGGCGCTCGGCATTGCAATGGCGTGGCGTGTCTTGAACGCGCCATTGGCGATTCCGACCGAGAGCGTCTGGCTTGAGGTCGCGGCCGGCACCTCGTTGCGGCGAGTCACCCTGGACCTCGCTGAGCGGCAACTGCTCGACCAACCGTGGCTGCTAGCCGCCTATGGCCGGCTCACTGGTGAGGCCACGCGCATTCGCGCCGGCGAATATGAGTTGGCGCGCGGGATCACACCCGTATCGCTGCTAGCGACGCTCGTGTCCGGACAGGTCTACCTGCACGAGCTGACGATCGTGGAAGGCACGCGCTTCACCGACTTGCTGGCTGCGCTGCGAGCGCACCCAGCCGTAACGGCAAGCGCCCTCGATGGTGCGGGTATCATGGCCGCTCTCGGCGAACCAGGCGTGCACCCAGAAGGGCAGTTCTTTCCCGACACCTACAAGTTTCCCAAAGGAATTACCGACGTCGAGCTGCTGCGCCTGGCGCACGTGGCGTTGGTCGAGCGGCTCGACGCGGCTTGGCAACGGCGTAGTCCCGACGGCCTGTTACAAACCCCGTACGAGGCATTGATTCTGGCATCCATCATCGAGAAGGAGACGGCTCTGCCAACGGAGCGCCGCCTGATCGCCGGCGTTTTCCATCAGCGGCTGCGCCGCAACATGCGTCTACAGACCGACCCGACCGTTATCTACGGGCTAGGCGACGCATTCGACGGCAATCTACGCCGCCAAGATCTCGAACGCGACAGTCCGTATAACACCTATACGCGCAACGGATTGCCGCCAACGCCTATCGCACTGCCTGGAGCCGGTTCGCTCGAAGCAGCCGTGACACCGGAGATTAGCGAGGCCGTTTACTTCGTCGCCACGGGTCGCGGTGATGGCAGTCACTACTTCTCGGCAACGCTCGAGGAGCACGAACGAGCGGTTCGCGACTATCTGCAAAAGCTGCGCGCGCCGGACCTTTGATGCTGGGCGCGTTCATCACTCTCGAAGGTATTGAAGGAGTCGGTAAGTCGACGAACCTAGCGTTCATCGCCACCTTGATCCGCGATGCTGGCTTCGAAGTCGTCACCACGCGGGAGCCGGGCGGCACGCCACTAGGCGAGCACGTCCGAAGTTGGATTCTCGAAGGAGACCACGGTCCGCTCTCGGCCGAGGTCGAGACGCTTCTGATGTTCGCCGCCCGCGCACAACATCTCGAGCATGTGATTCGCCCGGCACTCGCGGCCGGTCGCTGGGTAATATGCGACCGATTCACCGACGCTACCTTCGCCTACCAGGGAGGCGGGCGCGGCGCGAACCCAAGCTTGCTCACCGCTCTGCGGGCACAGATTCAACAAGGCCTAGAACCCGATCTCACGTTACTGCTCGACGCACCGCTCGATGTTGGCAGCGCGCGCATCGCAGCACGCAACCTTGATCATTTCGAGCGGGAGCAACGGCCGTTCTTTGAGCGTGTGCGGCGGGCCTACTTGAGCCTGGCTGTCGCGCACCAGAACCGCATCAAGGTCATCGATGCTGCACAACCACTTTCGTTGGTGCAGAAACACATCGAAACCGAGGTGCAGGCGTTACTCACAAGGTTCCGTTCATGAACGCGCCCTCGTCGCCGCTGCATCCGTTGAGCACGAAACTCTGCCCGTGGCTGCGTCCCGCCTTCGATCAACTCAGTGCGGCACACCGCGGTGCGCGGCTCGGCCATGCTTGGCTGATCGCCGGCCCGGCTGGAGTCGGCAAGATCAATCTGGCTCTAACGTTCGCTCACCGACTGTTGCACGGTGACGCGGCCGGGGAGCCCGGTCTACTGGAGGCGCGCGAGGCGCTGGCGGCGCTCGCCGAGCGGCACGCGCCCATGGACCATCATCCGGACCTGCACTGGCTCTTTCCCGCAGAAGACAAAAGCAGCATCTCCGTCGAACAGGTACGCGACGTCATTGACGCACTCGTGCTCACGGCCCACCGCGGCAAAGGTAAGGCAGTCATCATCGAGCCCGCCGACGCAATGACCAACCCAGCGGCTAATGCCTTGCTGAAAACGCTAGAGGAGCCGTCGGACGACACCTACCTGTTCCTGCTGAGCCATCAGCCCGGCCGACTACCCGCGACCATACGCAGTCGCTGTCAAACCATCACGCTGGCTCGACCGTCGATAGCGACACTGAGCACCTGGATTGGCGCTGAAGACCCGGCAGCCATCGCCGAGGCCTGGCGAATGACAGGCGGAGCGCCATTAGCGGCCGCCGGTGTGCTGTACAGCACTGAATATAGCGAAAACAAAGAGTTACTAAGACTATTTTTAGACGTTTGTGATGGTAAGGTCGACCCCCAGCGCGTGGCGGAAACGTGGGCGAAAGGCGATGCGGCTCTCGCTCTTACCTGGCTGACGCGCCAGTTGCATGGCGAGCTTCGCCAGCGACTCACGGTAGGGGTTTCGACCCCGGTCACAGACCAGACGGCGGTCGCATTGCATAATGCGTGGCACAACCTGACAGTCAGGACGATGTTCGAGCAGTACGACATGGCCGAAAAACTGCTGAATCAGCTGGGCTCCGGCATCAACCTGGATCTCGCGCTGCAGGCGTTACTGGGCGGGTTTTCGTCGAATCGAGGACGACCGTGAGCAAACCGGGGCTTTTGACTCTCACCATCAAGGACAAGAGCGCCTTGTACTTGGCCTACATGCCGTTCATCAAGAACGGTGGTTTGTTCATTCCAACGAATTCGAGCTACAAGTTGGGCGACGAAGTCTTCATGTTACTCAACGTCATGGGCGAGGAAGAGAAAATCCCCGTGGCAGGGCGAGTGATCTGGATTACGCCAAAGGGCGCGCAAGGCAAACGAACCGCAGGAATCGGCGTGCAATTCAGCGAGCAAGATCAGGGCAACACGCAGAAGAGAATTGAGAACTACCTTGCCGGCGCGCTCGGCGGCGACAAGCCCACACACACGCTCTAGCGTGCCGAGGCCGGAAGGCCGGTTCGGTTCAAGCCACCCTTCAGTACATATGCTTGGAAGCCGCGCTCATTGAGGATGAACGCGCCGGCCGAGCTGCGACGACCCGTGTCGCAGCAGACCACGTATTTCAGAGCCGGGTCCAGCGTCTTCAACTTCAAGCGGATGAAATACAGCGGCACGTTGATAGCGCCTTCGTTGTGGTACGCCTCGAATTCCGAAGGCAAGCGCACATCGAGCCACTGGCCGCCGTCCGCAATCACCTTATCGGCTTGCGCGCTGTCGACCCAGTCCAACATCGGCTCATTGAGCAGTTTGCGGAAGTCCTCTTTGCCCAGCCGCATGAGGGATCCATCGGTCTCCATGGCGACCGTGGCGTTACGCTTGGCTTCCGAGATTAGCGCCTCCTCACCAAATGTATCGCCGGCCTGTAGCTCCGCGAGGCGAATCCCTTCTTTGTTCAGTGGCGTCTCTCGTGTCACGACGCAGCGGCCGCGGGTGATCACGTAGAAGTAGTCGCCGTCCTCGCCCTGTTTGATGACGATGTCGCCAGCTTTGTGGTTGACCTGCTGCAAACGCATAAAAATGGCCTGGATGTTGGCAGGCGGGATCTTGTGAAAAGCCTTGGTCTGCAGCAGCGTGGTCATCCAATCATCGTTTGTGCCGGCTTCACCCCTCAGTTCCGAGACCTCGTACGAGCCCGTCTGATCCCATGTGAGCATCACATCCAAAAGATCGCTGTCGATGCTGACGTACTCCACGGCGCTCATAGCGACGGCGGACTGCCGCCGCGGGAGCTTCGGCGAGAGAGGGTTGCGAGAGTCCTCGGTTCCCCCTCTTACTCTGCCCACCGGTGTGTCACTCTCGCGGAGCTCCACCGTGCCCGACAGTACGTAGACGGTGCGTTTCTCCGCATCACCCTCCCGAAACAAAGCCTCGCCGGGTTGCGCATCGCGGATCCTGATCTTCTTCACCAATGCATGAAGGTTGTCTTTTTTTAGGCTGTCGAGTGGCGACAGCGCCTTCAATTGGGCGACTTCTACTTGTTTGGTCATCGACTGCGGCTTACTAGGGCGATCTGGTGAGCGAGGATGGTTAGCAGATCAAAGTTTAACATAGCTACTTCGGCCGTCATTGCGGACGAATTCACGATGTCTCTTGTAGCTTCCGCCAACCTGCGTGAGGTGTGAAGCGCGTCCCAAAACGCTCTGCGAGTTGCTCGAGCTTGAGAACGACGGCAGCCACGCCGCGCTCGCGGGCATAGCGAATGGGGCCACCCGTAAATGGCGCGAACCCGGCTCCAAAGATGACGCCAGCGTCCAGCAAATCGTCGTCCGCGACGACCCCCTCGTGCAGGCAAGCCACAGCTTCGTTCAAAAGCGGCAAGATCAGCCGGTCTCCAAGGTCATCGTCGGGACCCGCGGCCTTGCGGTTGTTGCGGTCCTTGATCGGCTTACCTTGCGGATCGTAGGAATAGAAGCCCCGCCCAGACTTCACGCCGAGGTCACCTTGCGCGACTTTCGCCCGCAGCGATTCGGGCGGTTCGATCGCGAGAACCTGCTTGAGGATCTCGGCTACATGCAAAGCGACATCAAGTCCCACGCGGTCAGCCAACTCGATAGGGCCCATGGGCATGCCGAACCCCGTAGCAGCGGCGTCGATCGCTTCGAGGCTATGACCGTCAAGATGCGCGTACAGCGCCTCGAGCATGTAGGGCGTGAGTAACCGATTGACCACGAATCCCGGTGCACTGCGACAGGGCAGGGGCAGCTTGCCGATCTGCGTGACGAACGACAACGCCACTTGCATCGTCTTTTCATCGGTATCACGGCCGCAGATCACCTCTACCAGCGGCAGCATGGCCACGGGGTTGAAGAAATGCAGGCCCACGAAACGATCTGGGCTACTTAGAACAGCGGACAGCTCCTCGAGCTTGATGCTCGAAGTATTCGTGGCGATCACCGTGCCCTCGCGGAGCTTGGGCTCGAGATCCCTGAACAGCGCGCGCTTCGCCTCGACGTTCTCGACGATGGCCTCTATCACGAGGTCGGCCGAAGCGACTCGAGTCGCCCCGAGATCCACGCTGAGCCGATCTGCAGCCGCACTGGCTTCTCCCGGAGCACGCAGGCGTTTCTTGAACAGCTCCTGCGCCCGTGCGACAGCTGGTTCGACATACTCCTGCGCGCGGTCTTGCAGCGTCACCACCAGGCCGCGTAAGGCGCACCACGCCGCAATGTCCCCACCCATCGTTCCGGCACCAACAACGTGCACGTGCTTGACGCGACTCTCCTTCGGCGCGAGTCCGCGAAGCCGCTCACGCAGCTCGAACACGCGAACCAAATTCCGGCACGTGCGCGTGACGAGCAGCTCACCGATCGATAACGCTTCCGCGCGAAACGCCGCTTCCCCCCGACCACCATGCCGGACCCACAAGTCGATGATCGCGTAAGGTGCGGGATAATGTTGACGACGAGCGCGTTGCCGCAGCCGAGCAGCGATGAACCGCGCGAGCACGGGCCGAACAGGAGCCGAGCTAAGCACGCGCAAGTGCCACGCGGCTCGGCGCGAACGTGGGCGATTGACGATCAGCGCGGCTGCGGCAGCGCTAAGATTTGCGCGTGCGACGACTCGATCAACGAGGCCAGCCTCTGCGGCCTCTCGCGGCGACAGTGATCGCCCGCTCAACATCAGATCCAAGGCGAGCGGGGCACCTAGTAGCTGCACAGCACGAACCGTTCCCCCAAATCCGGGATGAATGCCGAGCTGCACCTCGGGTAGGCCGAGCGTGCGTTCGAACCCTTCGACGGCGACTCGGTATTTGCATGCTAGAGCGAGCTCGAGCCCGCCACCCAGAGCGAAGCCGTCGATCGCCGCGACGGTGGGCACGCGCAGGTTGCTGATCCTAGCGAGCAACGCTTGGCCACGAGCCGCCGTTGAGGCGCCTTCAGTGGCGTCGCGGATTCGGCCGAACTCTGTGACATCCGCACCGACGATGAAGCCCGTTGTCTTGCCCGATTGAAATACCACGCCGCGGACGCCGCGCGGCGGCTCGTGCTCGACGTCGTCGATGACCTGCGCAAGCTCGGCCATGACCTCCGACGACAATGTGTTGACGGTGGCGCCAGCCTTATCGAGTGTGAGCCAGCAGATGCTCTGCTCATCGACGCGACGGTGCCAATGCTTGCTGTTCGCACTCATCGCGAATCACGCGGCGACTTGGGATTTCTGCTCGATCTCGAAGTCGCAGATCAGCGGTAGATGATCGGAGTATTTCACAGACGGTATGGCGAAACCGGTAACTCGAATACCGGCGCCGTAAAGGACGAAGTCCAGCTCTTTGCGTGGCGATCGGCTGGGATAGGACGGCAGGCTACCTACATTCGCGCTACGCAGCTTACACGCCTTCATGAACAGATAGATCTCATGCTCACCCCAGAACGTGTTGAAGTCACCGGCGATGATCACGGGCTTCCGCGACGCCATGACCAGGTCGTGCAGGTACTGCAGCTGTGCGTGTCGGTGACGGTACTTCAGCGACAGATGCACGAGGAAGATCGCACAGTCATCGAGCTCGAGCTCGATGATCAAGCGCTTGATGCCTTTCTGGAAGTAATGGAACCGCTCACCCTGAACCCGAGGGGCAGCCAGGAAGGCGTTGCCCTGATTGCGCAGAATCGGCAGGCGTTGATTGAGCGAGCCGACCCCGTACTTACACTGATACACGGAGTAGTGCCCGAGAGCTCTGGCGATTGCGTCCGCTTGGTTGACACTGCGAGTTCTTATGGAGCCCGTGTCAACCTCCACGAGACCTACGATGTCCGGATCCTGCGACTTGATGAAATCGATGATGCGCTGGAGGTTGCCGCGGTTACCGAGCAGGTAGCCCACGCCAGGCAAGGGCCAATGCAGCGCCGAGCCGAGGCCCAGCCCGTAGCGAATGTTGTAGAGCAATAACCGCATTGTCTATGGACTAGTGTACCGGAGGGCGTTCCGGTGTATTGAGGAAATTCGTCGAGCTCGTGCCGCGGCGTGTCTCGTGTACACGACTTACAAAGCTGTGAAATTGCGAGCTACTTCATTGCAAAAACGGCCTTGCGGTAGTAGCGTCGAAATTCCCTCAATGAATGGCACATTGAAATGTCTGCCAAAAATCCAATTCGCCTGTTCGTCACGCACGCGTTTGCCAGTAACCCCGATTACCACCGTGTGTTCGAGTACCTTGAGGCGACACCGAACTTTTTCTATCGCAATTGCAGCGTGTGGGATCATCCTCCGGTCACTGGCGGCAAGGAGGCGATCAAAGAAGAGTACCGGACGCAGCTCAAAACAGCTGAAGTGGTCGTCGTCTTGAGTTCGCTTTACGTCGAGAATGAGTTCTGGACCACTTATCAGATGAACGCGGCCGAAGCTAGCAACCTGCCCCTAGTCGCCATGGAGCCGTTCGGCGGCAGCCTCAAAGTACCGGCTGAGGTCGCAAGACGCGTCGCGGAGGTGGTTGCCTGGGATGAGCGACTAATGGTCGACGTCATCCGGCGCCAGGCGCGCCACGAAGACACTACTCGCTGGGATACCATCGAGTTCAAGTTGTGACGAGCAGCGCTGTCGCCGTGTAGCTGCGGCGCGTCAGTGGCCTTGTATGTCATGACCGATGCCATAGTCATCGCTCATCGCGGAGCCAGTGGCTACTTGCCGGAACACACGCTGGCTGCCAAGGCGCTTGCGCACGGTCTCGGCGCCGACTTTCTAGAGCAAGACGTGGTGGCCAGCCGTGACGCCGAGCTCGTCGTGCTGCACGATCTGCATCTGGACGAAGTAACCGACGTCGCGCAGCGCTTTCCCGGTAGGCAGCGCAGTGACGGACGCCATTACGTAGTCGACTTCGATCTCACCGAACTGCGGACACTCACCGTGTTCGAACGTCGTCGGCCCGGCAGCGTTGAGGCCAGATTTCCGCGGCGTTTCCCGGTCGCAACGGGGTGCGGACGAGTTGTAACCCTGGAGGAAGAGCTGCAACTCATTCAAGGGCTAAACAAGTCGACCGGCCGACGCGTGGGGATCTATCCTGAGATCAAACACCCGCGCTGGCATTTCGAGCACGGCATCGACTTGGCGCAGTTGTTGATCACGAGGCTCGCGACGTTCGGCTACACAGGCTTCGATGAAGCCGCGTATCTGCAGTGCTTTGAGGCAAACGAGCTCAAACGCGCGCGGAACGAGCTGGGCTGCCAGCTGAAAATGATCCAACTCGTAGGTACAGAACCCGAGTACGCCGAGTTGTTGACGCCGGATGGACTGCGGCGAGTTGCAGCCTATGCCAATGGCCTCGGTCCCCATCACACGCAACTGCTGCAAAACGAGCCTAGTGGGCCGAAAAAGACACCGCTCGCGACGTGGGCTGCGGAGGCTGGCCTGCAACTGCATCCGTATACGTTTCGCGCCGACGAGCTGCCCGCATATGTAGACTCATTGGAGGAATGGCTCGAGACGTTCATGCTGGAGGTCGGTGTCCAGGGAGTCTTTTGCGATCATCCTGACATCGCCGTGCGTGTTCGCAACACCTTGGCATCGAGGAGCCGTCCACGTTGATCCTGGTGTCGCCGGTTGGCGATGGACAGCCCCAAAAAACTCTCCTAGAGTGAATGCACGGCAGAGGAGGCAGCATATGAGGCTCAGCGTAGTGAGTAGCGTATTGCTCGTGACTGGGTGTGCAAGTAGCCCCACCGATAACACTGCCGCGGTCGATCGTGCCTGCAGCGTCGAGGACTGTTTTCTCGAGCGCGACGTGCGTGACTTCGAGGTAATCGGTCAAACCACTCTGGTCGTCTACGTCGGCTCGCAGCGGTGCGCGTTCAAGGTCGATTTGCGCGGCACCTTTTGCGACATGACGTTCGCGCCAGAGCTCTTTTTCTACGCGCCTGGGGATGTTCAGGAGGGCAGCGGCCAGCCGGGCGACGTCTTCGGGCTCGGCGATAGGGGACTGCGCATTTGTGCCAACGATCTACAGGTTGATGTGGATGGTGGGGCGTTTACCGAGTCGTCAACGGCCACACAACCTCCAGATCGTTATGGGAATCGCCGTAGCCAGTGCCAAATAGCGGGTGTGGCGTCCCTGACAGACGATCAGTTGGTCGAGTTGTACGTGGGTGAAGGTCTAGTCCCGCCACCGCCCCCGATGGGCTCGGGGGAGATCGAGGTAGGTGATCAAGCGGAAGAGGCCACGCCACCGGAAGCCAACGACGCGGCCGAAACAACGTCGACGCAACGCACCCCTTCCGCGGCGACGGCTGCAAACGCGAACTAAGCCGCGCCGGCCTATCGCGGCTGGCAGTTCGGGCGCTTTCCCGCTTCGCGGGCCGCGTTGTATTGAACTAACGCGGGCGTGATTGCCTTCACGATATTGTCGAGCCGCGTGTCGTCAGATGGGTGGCTCGAGAGGATCTCCGGAGGAGCCCCCTGATTCGCAGCGCCCATGTTCTTCCAGAGGTACATGGCAGCGCGCGGATCGAAACCTGCTTTAGCCATGTACTGAAGCCCGACAAGGTCGGCTTCCGTTTCCTGCTCGCGCGCGTACGGTAGCGACAAGCCGATCGTGGCGCCGTCGCGAATCATGTCCGCTTGAATACCCGTCGCTGCCGACCCCAGCAGCACGAGCATATCGGTTCGAGCACCCCGCTTGGCACGCTCCATCACGTGCTCCTGAGTAGCGTGGGCGATCTCATGACCGATAACGGCAGCCAGAGAATCGGGTGTATCGGCAACACGCAGGAGACCATTCAAAACGGCGATCTTGCCATCGGGATTCGCGGACGCGTTGATGGAGTCGTCGTCGAATACAACGACCTCCCAGTCGACAGCTGTTGACTGCTCCGGCGGCAACTCAGCGATGAGCCGATTGGCCACGCACTCCACGTAACGTTGAACGCGGGCATCAGGCTCGAGCGGCAGGTGGCGCTTCATGGAAAGCCATTCGACTCGCGCCTGTCGGCGGATCTCTTTTTCAGATACGAGAAAACCCGCCTGAGCGATGCCCAAGCCACTGAGGCTCACACAAGCTGCAATCAATGCCCATTTGATCTGCTTCATATCGTCCTCGAAGGTCGCCCGCCATCCACTTAGAGCGCGGAAAAAACCGCCGGTTCAGACAGAAAGATACCACGCCTAACGGGCGGGAGGTGTGCGCTGTGCGGCATACTGGCGCTCGGCCAGGACCCGGCATTACACGCCTATCATACTGTTTTTGCGTGCTATTCTGCCGCACCCCGGGCCATTAAACCGCTGCGACCACGAAATCCGAACAGGCTCGCGTCCAGCTTGAGTTGCAGGAAGAACACTCCGGTTATGTCAGGGTCGATCAGACGTGCATTCGTCACTCGACCGACGACGGCCTCCGGCATGTACGTCAGGTTAACCGCCACGCGTTTGGAGCCAAACGTCAACGCCGGGAGCGCCCCGGGAAATGGCTCATTGCTATTCACGTCCTCGCGAGTCATCAGAAAGCCAATGACGCCGACGTCGAAATAGAGGTTGTCGGACAACATGCGGAAGCGCCGCTTTAGGCCGCCACCGGCCATAAATGAGGGCTCGCCCTGGCTGTCCTTGAACCCGTTGGCCAAGGCTACCTTGACCCAGCGGCCCGAGGTATTGAACTCCTTTTCGACGCCGAGACCCCAGTTTTCCTCATTCCATTCGTGGGCGGCATTGACGTGCACGGAGTGCCCGTTGAGCACGATGTCCCAGTCGCTCTGCGCCAAGGCTGTCGCGCTCGAGAGGCTCGTTAGAACACCAATCAGGCTGGCAAAGACGACCCGCATGCTCATTGCCAAGCGAAGCAAGAGTCGTGCCTCCGTAAAGAAACAAATGGTTACGCGTGCTTATTCGATTGATCTGTAAACATTGCCGACGCCCGCGGAGCCGCCCCACCGTAGGCAGGTACTAATACGCATAATGTATATTATGTTGAATTACGGAACACGTAGCGATCCGGGGGCTGATCGCGGCTAGAGTACGCCCTCCTGCAAAACACGCTGTTCGCCCGACCCTCGCATGGTGGCTCCCCTCGTTCGTTTCGACGCTGTCTCGGTGGCTTTCGGTGAGCAACAGATCCTCATCGGGGCAAGCTTTGCCATCGAGTCAGGAGAACGGGTTTGTTTGATCGGTCGCAACGGGGCCGGCAAATCGACGACCCTGAGGCTCATCACGGGCGCCCAGGAACCCGACGAAGGCGCCGTGGAACGTCCGGGCGCCCTGCGCTGGAGCCTCCTCGACCAGAAGCTGGCCGAGGAGTCTGAACAGTCTGTGCGGGACTTCGTCGCGCTCGGCATGGAGCAGCAGCTCCGACGCATTGAGCGCTTCCAGGAGCTCTCGAGCAGTACTGCGGCGGATCGAGGCGCTGACCGCGAGATCGAAAGGCTGCAACGCGAAATCGAAGCCGCCGGCGGCTGGTCGATCGACGTCCGCGTCAGCACTGTGATAAGCGAGCTCGCATTGCCTGCCGAGCGACGCATGAACGAGCTCTCCGGCGGCTGGCGCCGGCGAGTTGCCCTTGCCCAAGCTCTAGTGTCGAAACCCGAGTTGCTGCTCCTCGACGAGCCGACCAATCATCTCGACATCAGCACGATCGAGTGGCTCGAGGAAGCCGTCCGCCACTACGCCGGCGCCGTTCTGTTCGTTACGCACGATCGCAGCTTCGTCGAACGGGTCGCCACACGCATCGTCGACATCGATCGGGGCAAGTTGCGGAGCTGGCCAGGTGGCTACCTCGACTACCTTGAACGGAGAGCTAAGAGCGACGAAGAAGAGGATCGCCACAATGCTCTCTTCGACAAGAAACTGGCCGAGGAAGAGGCTTGGATTCGGCAAGGCGTAAAGGCACGACGAACACGCAATGAAGGTCGCGTGCGCGCACTCGAGGATCTCCGGGAGCTCAGAGCAGGACGTATCAAACGACCGCGCGCGGCGCGAATCGTGATCAACGAAGCCGAGGATCTGTCTGGCCGCAAGGTTATCGAAGCCCGCAATGTGTCGCACGGCTACGATGGGATTGAGCTTCTCCGCGACTTCTCGTTGCGTGTGATGCGCGGTGATCGCCTCGGCATCATCGGCAACAACGGCGTCGGCAAGAGCACACTGCTGCGAATCCTACTTGGTGAGCTCCAACCAGACTCCGGCTCGATCAAGCTCGGGACGAATCTCGATATCGCATATTTCGATCAGTTGCGACGAGGCTTGGATACGACCAAGACCGTCGCCGAAGTGATCGGCGAGGGTCGAGACTACGTCATGATCCAAGGGCACAAGAAACACGTCGTCTCTTACCTCACCGACTTCTTGTTCAGCGCCAAACGCGCCATGACACCAATTGCCGCACTGTCCGGCGGCGAGCGCAATCGCGTGATTCTCGCTAAGTTGTTCACGCGAGCCGCCAATCTGTTGATCCTTGACGAGCCAACCAACGACCTCGACGTCGAGACACTCGAGGCACTAGAGGAACGCTTGACGGACTACGACGGCACATTGATCGTCGTGAGCCACGACCGCTACTTTCTCGACTCGATCGTCACATCGACGCTCGTGTTCGAAGCCGATGGGCAGGTTCGGCGTCACGCTGGCGGCTACAGCGACTGGGTGGCGAAACACCAATCGCTCGCCATCGTCGACGCGCCCAACACGTTGTCGGCCCCCGAACGCCACGTCAGCAGGACGAAGTCGGCGCCGCGAAAATTGTCTTACAGGCTTCAGCGCGAGCTCGATGCTTTGCCGGGCGAGATCGAGCGTCTCGAGCAACGCATCGCGGAGCTCCGGGCCGCGGCTGGCGACCCCTCCTTCTATCGGCGACCGCAGACGGAAGTCCAAGGTCACTTGGGCGAAATGCAAGCCACGGAACGGCAACTCGAGATCTCGGTGGAACGCTGGGCCGAGCTCGAACAAATGGCGCAGGCCTTCGCAACGGAACGCACGAGCGACGACTAGTCGTCGAGGAAGTCGAGATTCACGGGACCGCGGACTACGTGATCGCGCCGCAGATCCCCCGCACGCTGCACAACGCCCGAGCCAAAGCGCTCCACCAGCTCGTCGATCGCAACTTCCAAGCGACGTGAACGAGTGTCAGCAGCCGGCACCAGATGGAGCTGCCGACCATCGCCCTTCGCTCCGAGATCGAAGGCCGCCAGACCAACCAACCGAAACGGGCCCGTATCAGTGACTGCCGCTAACAACTCGATAGCTCGATCGAACATTGTCGCGCCCACATCCGTTGGCTCAGCCAGGGCGCATTGCCGAGTAAGGGCTCGGAAATCCGCTCGTTTGAGCTTGATGCGGACGCCTTGGGCAGTGATCGCTCGATACCGTAACCGGTGCGCGATGGCGTCTGCGGCCGCTCGCAGATGCGGCTCGAGCTCGCGGCGAGTGCGCACGTCGCTGCTCAGTGTTCGCTCCCAACCTACGCTGCCGGCGCTACGGGACCCTTGAACAGCGCGCGCATCGATCGCGTTCGCCAAGTCGTGGAATCGGCGCCCGAGCTTCCCTAGCTCACGCATCAGCCACTGCGGATCGGCAGCCGCCACCTGCCCTATCGTGAGCAGCCCTAGTGCTTCGAGCTGCGCTACCGTCTTCGCACCAGCTCCCCAAAGGGTAGCGACGGAAAGGGGTGCGAGCCAGGCGCGCGCTGCACGCTGCGGCACTATGGTCAAACCATCGGGCTTGGAGAAGCCGCTTGCCACCTTGGCAACGTATCTCGTTGCCGAAATGCCCACGGACGCGGTCAAACCGCGAGTTGCCGCAAACACTGCGTCCTTGATGCGCTGGCCTATCACCTGCGGAGAGCCGAACAAGCGTTCGCTGCCGCTCATGTCGAGGAACGCCTCGTCTAGGCTCAACGCTTCGACACGCGGCGAGAACGTGCCAAACACACCCATGATTATCTTCGACACTTCCTGATAGCGCTCGAAGTGCGGGGGTACGATCAGCGCCTCCGGGCAGCGCTGGCGCGCCCGCCACATCGGCATGGCGCTGCCGACTCCGAAGGGACGCGCCTCGTAGCTCGCCGTGAGAACCACGCCGCGCGGGCTGTCGGGACCGATGAGCAACGGCCGCCCACGCAGCGTCGGATCGTCGAGCTGCTCGATCGCCGCGTAGAACGCATCCATATCGGCGTGGACGATCGTGCGCGGCCAATCGGGCTCTGCGGCGGTCACTTCTGCAAGCGCTCCAACTCGTCGATCGATTTCGGCCAGTCTCGCTTCAAGAGACGCGACAACGACCGATCTGCGAGCAATCGTCCACCTGTCTGGCAGCGCGGGCAATAGTTCGTCTCGTTGTCCGCGTAACGAATCCTCTGCACCTTGGTTCCGCACACGGGGCACGGCTGGCCGTACCGACCGTGCACCGTCATCTCCTCGTGAAAGGCCGTGACCTTGCGTGGGAAGGCGCCGTGAGATTGCACCCGTAGGCGTTCGAGCCACTCCTGCAGCACGGCCTGCGCGGCGACGAACAGGCGCTCGAACTCAGCTGCCGTGAGCTTGCTCGTGAGGGCAATGGGCGACAACCTCGCTCGATGCAGGATCTCGTCGGAGTAGGCATTACCGATGCCGCTCAGCAAACGTGGGTCGGTCAGCGCACGCTTGAGGGTGTGATTGCGTCGCTGCAATGCCGCCTGGAACTCGGCCGTCGTGATTTGGCTGAGCTCGAGACCACCGGGATCGTGCTCGTTCAACCCGGCACGACCGCGCACGACATGAAGCGACGCCCGTTTACGAGTGCCAGCCTCCGTCAATAGGAGAGTCCCGTTCTCGAACCCCAGCACGAGGGCAGTTTGCTTACTCACGCGCTCCGGCCACGCTTCGAGCCACTGCAGGCGCCCGGCGATCATGAGATGGATCACGAGCCAAAGGTCGTTGGCGAAGCCAATCGCAATGCGTTTGCCGAGTCGCTCCAACGCTGTGACGGTTGCGCCATGGGCCGCGGCGACTTCAGGCTCCACGCTGCGCAACAGAAACGGGGACTTGACCCTGCTGCGTTCCAGGCGTCGGCCTAGAACTCGTCCCTGCAGAGCTTCGATGTAGAGCGTGATGTCCGGCAGCTCCGGCATGTCCTCATTGGACCACCTGATCGATTACGAGCGCCACTGCCCCGCCCTCCTCGGGCCGGAACACAGTTTGCGCAAACCAGTCGCCGGGTTGTTCCGTCGGCTGGCCGCTCGCGGACAGGCGGGTGACCAGTGTGAGCTCGTCGTAGTTCGCCAGCGACCGACCTTGGATCATCGCGTTGGCATCGCTTAGCGTAAACTCCCCCGGCACGGCGCTCGCCGGCCGACGGATCACGGCAATCGGGGGTCCACCTTCGGGGGCCCGCGCGATGATGAATAGCTGGGCATTCGGCCCAAGCTGTGCGACCGAGCGGCCGGCGCCCAACGTGACACTGAGCTTGACCGATGGCCCTGACGCGACTGGCGTTGGCGCGTTGTTAGCTTGCGCGTCGCTCTGCGGTGCGCCACCGAGGGCCGCCAGTTGCGTGCGTATGACGTTCGCCACTTGCTCGGGCGGGTTCAAAGCCAACAGGCTCGTCCAGCGCGATCGAACGGCATCCTCGAGACCGAGCTCGAGGGCCACCAGCCCGCCGTACCACAGCGCCTTCGGATTGCCAGGCTGCGCCGCCAATACCTCCTCGACCAATCGACCCGCATCTCCCGTCAAACTGCCGCTGTCCGTCAGAATCTGTGACTCGGCGAAAGCGATCTTGAGCTCGTTGTCGGGCACGGGTGTGCGCGACCAAATCTCTTGATACGCGGCACGTCCTTGCTCGTAGCGGCCGAGGGCCATGTAGCTGTTCGCCAGTAAACGCCAGCCGTCGAGGTCTTCGGGATTACGCTCGAGGCGCTCGGCCAACTCCGCAACGAGACGATCGCCCTCGGAAGCGCGCGCAGCGAACTCGGAGTCCCAGTTGCTGACGTAAAGGTAGAGCCCGACTGCCGAGGGCGCGACGGCTGCAGCCAAGGCTAGGCCAACCGGCGACCAACGCCCGTTCCTACGCTGCTGTTGCCACACCGGCCAGACGATGACACCGATGGCGATCGCGCACAGGACCGCCACGCTGAGCCAAAACGCCATCACGATATCGCATCCTCATCGATGGGCTGCGTTCGCCTGGTTTGCAGGATGCGCCAAAACACGATCGCACCGATCAGCAAGAAGACGAACGGACCCGCCCACAGAGCCCAAGTGGTTTGGTTCAGTCGCGGCCGGTACAGAATGAACTCCCCATAGCGCGCCGATAGGAAGTTCTTCACGTCCTCGTCGCTGGCACCTTCACCGATGAGGCGACGAACCTCGCGCCGCAGGTCGGCGGCCACGGGCGCGTCGGAGTCCGCAATGCTTTCGTTGAGACACTTCGGGCAACGGATCTCCCGAACCAAAGCGACATAGCGCGCGTTCAACACTGGATCGTCAAACGCGACCTCTTTGTCGATGGCCCAGGAAGGGCTCGATGCGGCGAGCCACAGAAGAGTCATGGCTGCGGCGCGAATCATTGTCCCCCCACGGCAGCCAGGAACGTGCAGCCGCTCGCCCCACACTGCTCTTTGATCAGCGGCAGAAAATCCCGCTGCCAAACTTGCGGGGTCATCGGCGAAATGTGCTTGTGCAGAATGGTGCCGTCACGGCCCACGAGGAAAGTCTCGGGCGCCGCAGTAACGCCCCAGTCGATGATTGCAACGCCCTCAGGATCGAAGCCTGAGCTCACGTAGGGATTACCGAGAGCCGCTAGCCAGTCGAGAGCGGCTCCGCGGTCGTCCTTCGCGTTGAGCCCATAGATTGGTAGACCCGCGCGGGCCAGTTCCACAAGGAACGCATGTTCGTGCCGGCACTCGATGCACCACGTGCCCCACACGTTCACCAGCGCCACCTGTCCTTGCAGTGTCTCCGTAGACACCGTGGCACTAGGGTCCGTGAGGCTCGGCAAGGAAAACTGTGGGATCGGTTTGCCAATCAGCGCCGACGGGATGTAATTCGGATTGCGTTGCAACCCGACGACAAAGAACCCGGACATGGTAGCGAAGACGATCAACGGCACGACGTAACGCCACATGCCTACGCTGCTCCTATCGTTTGCTGCGCCGCAGCATTCGTGGCGGCTTGTTCTTGTCGGATTAAACGATAACGTCGGTCGGTTACCGCCAGTAAACCGCCCAATGCCATGAGCGCTGAACCGAGCCATAGGAAACCGATCAACGGCTTGACCTGGATCCGCAAGCTCCAGGCGTTGTCGCCGAGCGGCTCGCCCAGGGCGACAAAAATATCACGCGCCAGGTTGGTGTTGATGGCGGCTTCCGTCATCGGTGTTTGCTGGACGCGGTAGACGCGCTTCTGCGGCGTGAGTACCGCGATGAGGTCATCGCCTTTCCGCAACTCGAACTCCCCCTCGTCGGCGACGAAGTTCGCCCCGTTGGCCGTGCGCAAGCCACGGAACACGAATTCGTAGCCGCCCGCTTGGATGCGGTCGCCCGGCCGCGCCGATGTGTCGAACTCGAGGTTGTAAGCGGACGCCACGGTAGCGCCGAGGATGAAGACGCCCACACCGAAGTGTGCAAGACACATTCCGAGCTGCGCGCGCGTCAGCGGCCCGCCTGTGCGCGATATGAGCTTGCGGACAGGATCGAGCGCCGCGCTCGCACATACCCAAATGCCAATCGTGACCGCAACCGCAGTCAGGACGGAGGTCGTGCCGAAAATCGCCAACGGCAGCGCTATTCCGGCGACTACGGCGATTGCAGCCGGCCAACGCAGGCGATGCAGCAGTGGCTCGGCCGCCATCTGCTTCCAGGCAGTATGCATGCCCACGCCGAGCAATGTCGCCAGGGGCAGCATCGGCAGCAGGAACATGATGTTGAACCACGGTACGCCGACCGAGATCTTGCCGAGCCCGAGCGCATCGATGATCAATGGGTTCAACGTGCCCCACAGCACGGCGCCCGTCGCGATCACGAACAAGATGTTGTTCGCCATCAAGAACGCCTCTCGCGAGACGAGCTTGAAGCCACCCTCGGCCTCCAGATATCGCGCGCGCATTGCGTAGAGCAGCAACGCCCCGCCGCAGATCAACCCAAGGATCGCCAGGATGAACAAGCCGCGTGTCGGATCCGAAGCGAACGCATGCACCGATATGATCACGCCGGATCGCGTCAGGAACGTGCCGAGCAAGCTCAATGAGAACGCGCCGATCGCGAGCAACACGGTCCAACTCTTGAAGATGCCGCGCCGCTCCGTCACCGCGAGCGAATGCAGCAAGGCCGTGGCCATCAACCATGGCATGAACGACGAGTTCTCGACCGGATCCCAGAACCACCAGCCGCCCCAGCCGAGCTCGTAGTAGGCCCACCAGCTCCCAAGCGTGATGCCGATGGTGAGAAACACCCAAGCGGCCACGGTCCATGGTCGCGTCCACTTGGCCCAGTTCTTGTCGAGTCGACCGGTCAACAGCGCAGCCACTGCGAACGCGAACGGCACCGACATTCCCACGTAGCCGAGATACAGCATCGGCGGATGGAAGATCATGCCGGGATCTTGGAGCAATGGATTCAGATCGTTGCCGTCGAACGCCGCCGGCGTCAGCCGCACGAACGGATTCGACGTGAGCAATGCGAACGCAATGATTCCCGCGCTGACGATGCCGAGCACGCCGAGCACGCGGCTTACGAACTCGTCGGGCTGCGAACGGCTGAAGGCAGCGACGGCCATCGTCCAGATCGCCAGGATCGCAATCCAAAACAGCATGGAGCCTTCGTGTCCGCCCCACGCCGCTGTGAACTTATAGAAGGCCGGCAATGCGGAGTTCGAGTGCAGCGCCACGAACTCGATGCTGAAATCGTCGGTTAGAAACCCATACTCGAGAACGCCGAAGGCAATGGCCACGAAGACGAACTGCCCGGCAGCCGCCGGACGCGCTAGGGCCATCCAGTCAGCCCGCCCGCGGGCGGCGCCAAGCAATGGTAGTGTTGCCTGAATCAGCGCCAAACACAGCGCGAGCGCGAGAGCAAACTGGCCTAGCTCGGGGATCATTGCGTTTCTGCCCCGCGCGCCTTGGCTACTGCTTCGGCCACTTCGGGCGGCATGTAGTTCTCGTCGTGCTTGGCAAGAACCTCATCGGCGACGAATGTTTCACCCTGCAGTTGGCCGATGGCCACAATGCCCTGGCCCTCGCGAAACAGGTCCGGCAACAGTCCCGTGTAGCTGACGGGCACGGTGTTGGCAAAATCGGTGAGAACGAAATGAACCGTCAAGCTGCCCGGCTCCCTTTGGACGCTCTTCTCTACCACCATTCCGCCTAGCCGAAACGCGCGCTCCGGAGCCTCCCCACCCGCCACCTGCGTGGGGCTGAAGAAGTACACGAGATTCTCTTGGAACGCCCGTAGCGCGAGCGTGGCTGAAACGACAACGCCCACGAGCACGAGCCCAATGAGCATCATCCGCTGTCGTCGTGGGGTCATTCCATTTGCCTCACTGTCGCCTGACGCGGCGACGGTTGTTGCACGGCTTGCCGCGCGCGTTCCAAGGCACCCAACCGCCGTCTTCGTGCCGTCCAGGCGCTCACTGCCAACACCAGGAGTGTAATACCGTACGCCGACCAAACGTAGGCCGCGTAACCTCCCATGGCGAAGAAATCAATCACTTACCTGGCTCCGTAGCGAGTTGTTGCAGCCACCGCGCATCGCGCTCCCGTTCGACAATCTCCCCCTGTAATCGGTTCAGCAGCAGCCAAACAAAGCACAGAACGAATCCGGCGATCATCATCAACAGCGGAATCAACATATCCACCGTGATGGAAGGCCGATCGAACTTCATTATCGTCGGACCTTGATGCAGCGTGGTCCACCACTCCACCGAGTAATAGATGATGGGCACGTTCACGATACCCACGACGGCCAGAATGGCGCTGACACGATCAGCCTGGTCGCGATCCTCAAATGAGGCGCGCAACGCCATGTAGCCAAGATAGAGGAAGAGCTGCACGAGCCAGGATACGAGGCGCGCATCGCCCCACTGCCAATAGGTGCCCCACATCGGCTTGCCCCAGATGGCACCAGTCGCCATCGCCACGATGACGAACGCCGCGCCAAGAGGGGCGACGCTCGCCGCCACGGCATGAGCAAGCTTGATGCGCCAGATGAAACCGACCGCCGCCGCTATCGCCAGCAACAAATACAGACGCGTGCCGAGATAGGCCGCCGGCACATGCACATAAATGATTCGAAACGAGTCGCCCATTTGATAGTCCGGCGGTGCCAGCACAAGTCCGGCGAACGCCCCCACTACGAGCAACAGCAGCGCCAGCCACCCGATCCATGGACGGCAAACGTCGGCGAGCCGGTAAACGTAGGGCGGCGAACCGAGAACGTGGAACCAACGCGGCAGCGGCATGCAAACTCCTTAATCTAGTCCCACCTTGAGGGCGGCCGCTATGGCGATCGGTCCTAAGGCAACCGCGAACACCGCCAGCGCAGCCAGAAGGTAGAGCGGCCCCGCAGCCGGCTCCCCGTGGGAGCTGAGATCCGCTGCGCGCGTGCCGAAGATAAGCAGCGGCGCAGTGAGGGGCAACACCAATAACCCTATGATCGAGCCGCCGCGTCGCAGGCTCACTGTAAGAGCTGCACCGAGCGCAACGAGCACGCTCAGTGTTGGCGTCGCCAGCAACAAAGCGAACGCCATGACCGGCAGCACCTCAAGCGGTAGGTAAAACGAATACGCCAGCACGGGCATCAAGAGGATCAGCGGGACAACTGTGACGAGCCAGTGAGCAGTGACCTTCGCCAGCGCCATGACGGCGACCGGCACGGGGCTCAGCATGAGCTGTTCGAGACTGCCATCATCCGCATCCGCGCGAAACAGTCCCTCCAGAGCCAATAGGGAGGATAGCAGCGCGGCCACCCATAGAACACCGGCGCCAACGTTGCGCAGCTGCGCGGCATCCGGCGAGAGCGCCAGTGGAAACAACGAAGCCACGATCAGGAAGAACAGCAACGGATTCGCGAGCTCGCTGGTGCGTCGAAAGGCGATTTTTAGATCGCGGCGAAGAATCACGACGAACGCGCTCTTCATAGCTCGATCACCAGAGCGCCGGGGCGTGCGAGCTCATCCGGTTGATGCGTCGCGATCACGGCACTTCCGCCGAAACTCAAGTGCTGGCTGACCCACTCGCGGATCGTTGCTCGCCCGTCGGAGTCGAGATTCGTCATCGGTTCGTCGAGGATCCACATGGGCGTCGAAACAAGTCGCAGCGTGGCCAAGGCGGCGCGCCGACGCTGGCCCGCGGACAGATGCCTCGCGCGCATATGCGCGTTGCCCTCGAGCTTCAACTCGTGCAGCACTTCCCATTCGCCGGTACCACCCCACAGTGCCGCGTGGAAACGTAGGTTCTCGAACACGGTTAGATCCCGCTTCAGACCGTCGAGGTGACCGCGATACGCGATGGTGCCGCGCCGTTCCGGCGGCAAGGATCCGACTGGTATGCCGTCCCACGTAACGCTTCCCGAGGTCGGCTCGGCGAGTCCAGCGAGCACTCTTAGCAGCGTCGTCTTGCCAGCGCCGTTAGGCCCCACGAGTAACGCGAGTCGGCCGGGCCCGAGCGTGAAATCGAGCCCCTCGAACAGACACCGTCCACCGCGCCAGATCGCTACACCATCAGCGCGAAGAACCGCCCCGTGAGTCGTCAATGAATGTGCTCAAGCCGATTGTCGGCGCGGATTGTGCCCGAGAGCGGCGAATTTGCAAGGGCAAGTACCATTATTTATCTTGTAATAACAAAGGGTAACAAGCTCTTTATCACAGTACATTGCGGAAACTCGCTGCGCGTCGCAGTCTCAACGTCCGCAGAATTCCCCTACGAACCAGGAGTTTACATAACCTTGATGATGTCTTAGACTGCCCTCTAGCCGTCATAAAGACTCTTACTAATCCTCAATAACTATATGAATAAAGAAGGAAAACGGCTATGGCGGAAGCACGTGCGTTAGTGTCTCCCGCAAGGGTGTTTGCGCGACCAACGGCGGACCAAATCTGGCTCGGGCCGGCTCAACGAGCCGCCCTGAGCCAGCTTTCTCGCCACACGCGGGCGAGCGTTCTTCTCGGCCGCCCTCCAGTGGGAAGTCCTCGTTACTGAACCACTTGACCGTGCGGTTGACCACTGGTGCGGTTGTGCTGCATTGCCGGGGGCCAAAGGAAGACGCGGCCGCCGTGCTCGCCGCCTTGCTCTTGAGCGCTGATCTCGGTCCCTGGGAGCTATCCGAAGTCGAGCAGCGCAACCTATTCACCGTGTTAGTGCAACAGCGCTACTCGCAGTATCGCCGGGTAGTCATCGTTGATCGATGACGCGCACACCTTCAAAGCCGGTGCGTGGCAGGAGATCGAGCGGCTGCTCGCTTTCCGCATCGACAACCTGCCGGCCATCGACGTTCTCCTCGCCGGCCCACCCGCACTGGCCGGTCGACTGGACAGTATGGGACTCGAAACGGACGAGATTTGTATCCACCAACTCGACTGCCCTACCCAATCGGAGCTCATGGGCTACGTCGAATGGCGTCTCGGCCAGTTCGAGCTGAACAAACTCGTGACGCGCGTGGCAAGCGAGATGATCGCCCGCGTCAGTGGTGGGCGCTACGCCGCTGTCGACGTGCTCTGTCAAATGGCACTGCTGTTGCGCCGCCAGCTCAAATTGGACCGCGTCGATGCGCGCGTGGCACGACAGGCGATCGCGACGCTCGCGGCCCGTCAGAGCGCTAGGCTCGAGCCCGCTATCTCGACCGACTGCTCCCAGCGTCTCGACCTACCCCCTCAGGGTTATCTGCTGATCAGCCGCAGCGGCAAGGTTCTCACACGGACGACTCTTGGCCAACGTACGCTGATCGGCCGCAGCGAGTACAACGACATCTGCCTGCCGAGCCCCTACTTGAGTCGACACCATGCAGTGATCGTCGGAACACCGAAAGGCTATTACGCGATTGATCTCAACAGCATCCACGGGGTGTCGCTCAATGGCTCGTCTCATCCAGCGAGCCATGCTGTACGACCAGGACTTATTGTCGTCGGGCCCTTTCGCCTCAAAGTGCAGATCCCAGAGTGGCTGCCGCACAGCGGTCCGTTCCCAGAAGGCGAGTCGCCAGCCGACACACCCGTCATGCCACTCCAGCAACCCGAAGAGCCTGCGAACAATCGCCGCGTGCAGTAGCGTGGCGCGTCAGCCCGGGCCTACGACCCCAGATCCCACTTCACGTCGAACTTCATAGTCGTACCGACGTCTTGCTCGATGACGGTCGTGCCACTTTGCTCGATCTCGAGTCTTTCATCGAGGAGGTTCTGGATTCTGAACTTCAAGCTCAGCTGATCTGTTGGATAAAACGAATAAACGAAGTCGAGCGAGTCGAACGGTTGCTCGTAAGCGTCAGGGGCCCCGTCGCGACCGGCAAAGAACAGCCGCTCGCCGAACGTGTTGTAGGCGATCGTAAAGGCGTGGGCACCGTTGTTCGAGTCGAAACCGAGCTGCAAGTTAGCGACGTATTCGGAGTGCTGCGACATCGGCCGAACGTCGTTCGTCACGTTGAATCCGACATCACCCACGGTGAGCTCGGAATCGCTGAATGTCACGTTCCCGGAGAAGAAGAACGGCTCGAGGAATCCGACTCCGAACGATGATAGATCCTTTAGCCACTCGACCTCGACGCCGGTGATATCCGCCGTCTGCGCATTGATGAACGTGAGCGAGACGTTGTCGTCCGTGCCGGCGCCTTGAACCGTCTCGATTGGATTCTCGATGTCTTTGTAGAACAGCGAGGCGGTGAAGTTATCGCCGTTGCCGAAGAACCACTCGGCACGCACGTCGAGGTTTTTGATGGCAGACGTGATTAGGCTCGGATTGCCGCGGATACGCGTCTCAGTCAGCGGGTCGATATAGCTAGACCCCGAGATCTCGCGCAGATCCGGTCGCGCCACGGTCTCGCTGATGCCGAAGCGCAGCTGGAAATCTTCGGCCCACACATCCCGCATGATGCGGGTCACCGCTAACGCCGGATAGAGGTTGTCCTCGAAAAACGTGACGTTCTCGAGGGCGACGATGTCACAGGGACTCAGCGCGCACTGTCCCTGCCCGACGTCGTACTCAAGCGTATCGATGGGCAGCGAGACCTGTCGGAACTGCTCCCAACGCACCCCGCCCGCGAACCGCCAACGGTCGGCGATCAGAGCATCCGCCTTCAAATAGGCGGCATCGTTGGCCTGCGCAGCCAAATAGCTCTCCGTACCGATGCCGCCCGCACTCAGGCCGAAGCCGTAGAGCGGATTGCTGATGTTGGCGTCCGTGAACACGTCCTCCGGTTTACCGATCAGAATCGGTTCTGCGATCAGCGTTGTCGTGCCGAGACCGAATTGGGTCTGATCGTAGCTCCGAGCCTTATCGGCAATATCTTGGCCACCGCTAATCTCGACGTCGACCTTGTCGAACGTCAGGGGCTTCATCAACGCCCAGCCGCTGCTGCGGACTCGGTCTTCGAGATAGCTAAAGCGGTAGTCCGCTGCCGAGTTGGAGCTCCGCACCGCAGTCTGCAGCAACTCGCCGGTCAGCGGATCGACGCGGTCCTCTGCCGAGAACTTGATCTCGCTTGGAATTTCGGTGTTGGCCGTCGCCTCGGACGCATACCAGTCCAAAGTCACACCGCCGAGGAAATCACGATCGAGAAACTGCAGTGTGTCGCGCGTGTCGGCGCCGATCACATGATGACCACGGATTTGATTCGCGACCATCTCACGTTGCTCATAGCGAATGTCGTAGTCCCGGAGCTGTTGGCCATCCGCGCGTTGATAGTTGTTGGTGTTGCGAGTCGAGATGGAGCTCTCGTCATCTGTGTTGCGCAACAAGAAACTGCTCGTCGAAATCTCTTGATCCTCCGTGAACTTCAACCCGAGGTTCAAAACACTCGTCGCGGAAACCTGATTGATCGTCCGAAGTTTGTTCTCGACGAGAGTCTCCGGATCGGCGATATCGCGCTCGATGCGTTCACGATTACGCCACACGTTGTCGTACGATATTAGGCCGAGCGCGCCGAACTCCCAGTATTCCTGGTCGCCGAAAAACCATTGGTTACCGAGTGCGACTTCGAGGCTACCGTCGGGGGGCAGCGACTTCGGCGAGATGCCCACGTCCCGATTCAGCGACATAGCGAGATCGCGATTGATGCCCTCGGCTTCCTGGAAAAAATGGAAGTTGCCATCGCCGTTCAAGTTGTCGTAGATATTGGTCGGGCTAATGTCGCCCTGGTATTGCTGCAGCCCAAGGCGCAGCGGCTCGGGAAACGCACGCGTGCCGTCGTCTAAGCCAATGCCGTCGTCGCTGCCACCACGATACGTATAACCGTCGCCACTGCTGTTGGAGTTGTAACCCGAGCCGATTTCGATGTCGACTACGGGGCCGTTCGGGATACCGCGAGTAATGATATTGACGTTGCCGCCGCCGAAGGCCGCCGGCACCTCAGGTGAGTAGCCCTTCTGTACAGCCAGGGCGTCGATGATCTCGGTCGGAAAAATGTCGAGTGGAATAACGTTGCGCGTTAGATCTGGCGAGGGCACCTGGGCGCCGTTCAGTAACACGCTCGAGTAACGCTCACCGAGGCCACGGACGTAGATGAACTGGTCGTTCACCAGCGTAAGTCCCGGAATCCGCCGCAGCGCAGCCGAAACCGTGCTGTCCCCCACTCGCGCGATCGCTTCGGCCCCGAGGAAATCGCTGACGACTTCCTGCTCCAGGCGCTCGCCGACGACATCGAACGCCGTCGACTTCAGTCTACCGATGGCGACGACTTCGTCGATCACCTCGCCGGGCACGGCGGGCCGCCCGCTCGAGTCGGCGGCAGGCTGTGGCGTCTGCTCGATCGGCCATGGCGGCGCCGACTCCTGGGCAACGACCGCCGCTGAGCAGGCCAGGGTCGTCACTAGCAGTGCCATCGGCTCCACGCGATTAGTTGTGCGGCTAGCCATTCTGAGACCTCGTTGTCGTCGCGTCGTGATGGTCAGGTGATCCGCCGAGCATCCGGCCATCGCGGCTGGATGCTCGGCGACGTGAACCGGCAAAGTCGGAGCCTATTCCCACCAGGGCGCAATGCCCCGGTTGCCGGCAGCGATCCCATAGCTCCAATTGGCGGTCCAGTTCGCCGTGCTGCGCACTGCGCCGATGTAGCCACCGGGCACAGGGGCGGCCACCGAGCCGATGACGACGTTAGCCGCGGCTGCGTCGACGATCGTGACCGTTTGCGCGACGGTGTCGCGATCGACGGAGAAGAACGTGTTTGGTTGCAGAACCTGGACGTTGACGTTCGCGGGGTCGGTGATGATGACGTTGAAAGTGTTGCCGGGGTACGTCGCTGCCGTGCCGACGCCGAGCACCCATTGCTGTCCCGTGTCGCCGTTGAGGAGGTTGTCGGCGGTTCCCGAGACGTACGGTTCTTGGCAAGCGAGCACGGTGCGGTTCATCGTGCTCTCCCCCGCTGCCGCCGCATTGGAGGTATCGTCGTTGAGGTCGCGGTCAAGCTCGAAGCACTCGTTCGACAGGAAACCCAATTTCGTGGTCGCGCGGCCACCGTCAATGATGCTGTCGCTAAGCACGAGTCGCGCGCCGTAGCGAATCACCGGTCCCTCCGAGTCGCCGTGTGTGCCCACGTCGAAGTTCGACGGAATGCACGTCAGGTGGCTGACCGTCGGCTTGGAGAGCGGCGCCTGACTTGCACCACCGCCGATGCGAGTCGAGGAAACGTTGTCACCCTCGATACAGCGGTTGCCATCGGTCGGCGAGTGAATGACCAAGGCGTTGTTGATCGTTCCGACGTAGCCGTCCGAAAAGTCGATCGAGTCGTCGCGTACGTATAGTGCGATGAGATTCGTGATGTTGACGGCACCGCCGAAAAACTCGACGCCATCGTCATAGGAGCTGTAGACCTCGAGATTCTCGACGGTCGTGCCCGAGCCGACGGCATTGAAGGTGACGCCATTGAGCTCGTCGCCGGGCGCGACTTCGAAACCCGGGTGCTTCACGACGACATAGCGCAGCACGCCCGAGTTGTCGGCATTGTCGTTGCCGCCATAAAACGACGGGCGGCCCTCCGACGTTACATGGCAGGTGTTGCTGGTGCGCTGCGCATCGGTGCAGTTGTTCGTGATGCCGTTGCCATTGATCACGATGCCGCCCCAGAGCTGCACATCGAAAGGCCCGGCCGACTTGCTGACGGCATCAGTGAATCCCGTGAACGTGATGGGCGCCGCCGCCGACCCGTTGGCGATGATCTGGGAGCCGCGGTTGACCAATAGGTAGTCACCGGAGTCCGTAAAGGCGATTTTGCTGCCAGCCTCGATCACGAGCTTCGGGCCCGTGCCGCCTGCCGGCGCTACGCCGGAGCTCACGTCCTGGCCGACGAACAAGCTGTTCTGGAAAATGTGGACACCAGAGAAGAACGGAATCGACACGTCGACCGTGAGGGGGTTGGTCTCGGACACGAAGTTGGAGTTATAGGTGCAGTTCGTGCCATCGAAGCTACCCTGCCTCGTCGTTCCGGCAACCGTGAATGAAGCACACGGGTTGGTTGCGCCGCCGCCACCTCCGCCGCCGGTGCTGACCGAGTTGTCGACGTTGGTGGGCTGGAGATTGATGTCTCCGGATTCGCAAGCGGCCAGTGCTGCCGCCAACGAAACACATGCTAGTAGTTGCTTGCTCATTCCGAGTCTCCCAGCTTTTAGAATTGCTTGATCCGGCGCGAACTTCGCCGGAATCCGTTGTCCCTGGGCGGACAAGTTAGATGCGAAATGTTGAGGAACCGTGAATTTCAGGTTGCGGTTTTGTTACGAACGGCTCGCCTGGACGGTAGGTTGCGCCGGGGCTGGCGAGGGTCGGTCCCGGCCTGATGGGGCAAGCCGGTAACCGAAGCCGCGAACGGTCTGAATCAGGGCATCGCAACCGAACGGCTCGAGCAGCTGCCGTAACCTCCGAACGTGCACGTCGACGGTCCGTTGGCCGGCCTTGATATTCTTCGACCATGCTCGCCGCAGGAGTTCGTCGCGGCTGAAGACGCGCCCCTGGTTCTCGAGCAGAAACGCCAGCAGGCGAAATTCGGTCGGCGCAAGCGCAACGAGCTGCCCATCCACGAGCAAACAGTGGACCCCCTTGTCGAGCACCAGGGGGCCGGCAGCGAGCCGATCGGGATGAGCGACGGTCAGTGGCCGGCGCAGGCAAGCATTGACGCGCGCCACGAGCTCAGATGGTTCGAAGGGTAGCGCCAGGCAGTCGTCCGCGCCGAACTCGAGCGCGTTGATGGCCTCGTGAATATCGCGCTGCGGAGCCCAGATAATGACGCGGGTGAGGCGCGTAGCCTCTTGATCGCGCAGGCGCAGCAGAACCTCACGCACAGTCCGGCCGGCGGTCCAAGGCAACGCGATGAGGTCGGGACGCGCGACCTCCACAGCTCGCCACACGGCAAGCAGATCATCAGCCTCGGCGACGCTATGGCCGGCTAGCTCCAGCGCCTTGCGACCCGCGTCGCGAAGCTTCGGCTCCGAATGGACCAGAAGAACAGCACTGCCCATTTGGGTTCCTGCTTGGGAGCTGTTCGCAGTCCACCATGGGCACTTTGCAGTTCGTTTACGCTGAGATTACAGATATGTTACCGACCCTGTCGCGGTCACACCCCTGCGCCTCCAAAAGGTTTCCGGTACGGGCGTTGCACACAGAAGCCCAGGGATCGCCCAGCTAGACAGCTTCGATGCGATGATAACCAGGCTCCCGAAACGGAAGCTCCGGATGGCCGCAACTACGGGCTCGACAAGCTCTGCTCAGGTGAGGCTTCCTGCGCGAGCAGCGCGTCCACTTCTTGCTCGGCCTCGAGCCAATCTGCAAGCGGATCGCCGGCTGCGAACCCGCGTTGCGCAGCGCGCTTGTGGGCCGTTTGGGTAATCAACGCGTGCCGTTGATCCAGCGTCACGGCGCGTCGCCGGTCTAACCAGGCCACTATCGAATTCATCGACGCGAGATCTTCCTTGATCTTGTACGCCGGCATCTCGCAAATGCCGATTCCGAGCGCGGAGGAATGGACGAAGTTCTGGCTGTCCCGGACCACGGCAATCATCGGTATTTTCAGGCTGGTCAAAAACCGCAGCAGTGCCTGATAGCTCCTCGTGTTGCTTCGAACGCGATTCGCCACGATTGCAAGCTTCTGCTCACGTCGATCCAACTGCATGTCCAGCAGCAAGTCCGCAATGAATCGAGTGGCCGAAAAGACGTCGATCTCCGAAGGCATGATCGGCAGCAAGATGCTATCGGCGATGTACGTGTAGTTGTGCAGCTGAGCGTCGGGAATACCTGCGGGCAAGTCCAGAATCACTGCGCCCGAGTCGGCCGGGACTTTCGGGAGCAGTGATTGCGCCGAGTCGGCCACCGCTGCTTGCATGCCGTGAATGGCCGGCCGGTCCTTCGGACGTTTGTCCAACCAGCGCATGCAGAACCCTTGCGGGTCGAAGTCTAGGAGAGTGGGAGGCGGACCGCGGAGCGAGTAGTAGCTCGCCAAGTTGGTTGCGAGGGTCGTCTTGCCGCAACCACCTTTGGAATTGATGACGACAATCTTCTGCAGACTGTCTGCCTCCGCGACTCTGATCATCGTTCCGCCCCCCCGCTTTGCCCCTTGGATTAGCTGTGGGCAATCCAAGCGATTACCCAGGTACGAATTGATTTGCGAGTATCATACGCATCTCCGCCAGCGACACAAGATGTGGGCACTTGTGCGCCCTATCTGGCGCTGACACCACAATCCCTAGTGTCGCGAGCCAACGCAGCGGTGTGTGCCGACGACTCGGTTGCAGCCGGCCACGCACCGGTCCGTACCCCCATTCTCCGTCCCCTACGGTGGGCCACCCCCGAGCGGCATGTGAAGGCTTTGATCTCGTTGGTGCCCGGGCCCGGACTTGAACCGGGATGACCTTGCAGTCGGCGGATTTTAAGTCCGCTGCGTCTACCGTTCCGCCACCCGGGCACGTGCGACATCGAGCGGATGAGTGGAGGCTAGGAGCGGAATCGAACCGCTGTACACGGCTTTGCAGGCCGCTGCATCACCACTCTGCCACCTAGCCGGAAACGCGCGCAATTTAGCACAGCGCAGGGGGACCGGCGCGCCTAGAAGGCATTCTCCCCGGTCAGCTCACGACCGACGATGAGCTCATGGATGCTCTCGGTGCCCTCATAGGTGTTCACTGTCTCGAGATTCAGCATGTGCCGCATCGGGCAATGCTCCAAGGTGATGCCCGCCGCACCCAACATGTCGCGGCAGTCGCGTGCCACGTCGAGCGCCATGCGCACATTGTTCCATTTAGCGAGGGAGATCTGAGCGCTAGTGGCCGATCCTTCGTTCTTGAGCATCGCCAGCCGCCAGGCGAGCAGTTGCCCGGTCGTCAGACGGCGTGCGGCTTCCGCCAGGCGCATCTGGATCAGCTGCGTACGCGCCAGAGGCCGACCAAAGAGCTCGCGGGACTGGGTGTACTCAAGCGCGGCGGCTAGACAAGCCTGAGCAGCACCCAGGGCCCCCCAAGCGATGCCGAAACGCGCGTCGTCAAGGCAGCGCAGAGCCGCCTTGAGTCCCTCGGCACCAGGCAGGCGCGCCGTCGCGGGCACGCGCACGTCGGCGAAGCTGAGCTCCGCCGTATTCGATGCGCGCAGCGACAGCTTATCGCGCAGGGTTCGCGCTTCGAAACCTGGCGTATCCCGCTCCACCAGGAAGGCACCGATGCCCCCATCGGCGACGGCCCAAACGACCGCCACGTCTGCAAGCGCACCGTTGGTGATCCAGAGCTTGCTGCCGTTGAGCACCCAGTCCTCGCCGCGACGGTCCGCATGCGTTCGCATGCGACCGGGATCTGAGCCGCCATGGGCCTCCGTCAAAGCAAAACAGCCGAGCTTCGTGCCTTGGGCCATTGCCGGCAGCCACGCGGCTTTCTGCTCGTTCGAGCCGAAGGCGTGGATGCAGCCCATCACGAGGCTGCTTTGCACGGATACACAGCTTCTCAGGCTACTGTCGCCACGCTCCAACTCTTGGCAGATAAGCCCATAGGCCGTGTAGTTGAGCCCGGCGCAACCGTAGTCGGTCAGCGTCGCGCCGAATAGGCCAAGCTCGGCCAGGCGAGGCACGAGCTCTCTGGGGAAACGCTCCTCGGCGAAGCACTCCGCGATGACGGGCTGCACTTCACGATCAACGAAGCGCCGAACATTATCTTGAACCAGCCGCTCGTCGTCGCTGAGCAACGAGCGCGCGTCATACAGATCGAGTGGATCTAGGCGTCTCATAAAAGCGTCGGGCGGCCATCAGCCGCCCGAACACAATAGCGCCAGCTGACTTGGTTAGCGAAGCTCGTCGGTCACCCAAAACTTGGTGCCACTGACGTCGGCCCACGCCATCAGGCCCTTGTCGGTAACCTGGTAGAAGGCCATGCCGTCGATGAAGCTGGAGCGGACCGCAATGCCCTCTTGGCCAGCCGCCGCTTCGGCGGTCGCGCTCGAGTCCCAGCCACCCGCTACGAACTTGTTGAGCCGGTCGGCGGTCTCGAACAACATTACGAGGCTATAGCGCTGCGCACCGGCGCCTAGGCCGATGCCGCCCGTGCCCATTCGCATGTAGCTGCGCTGGCCATTCGCCTTGTTCACGGCCACGCCATTGCCCCCGCCGCCCGAGACGATGAACCCTGCCTTGGTCACGGTGAACACGGCGTAGCCGGCGGCCTTATTGTAGAGGTCGCGAACAGCGCCATGGGCGCTCATCAGCTCGTCCAACGTGGCCTGTGCCGCGGTATCGATCTCCGCCTTGCGCTCCCCGACCTTGGCATCACCCGCCTGAGCCCACGCGGCTCCGAAGCACAGAACAAGCGCTCCGGTGAGCATTAACGATCGCTGCATTTGCATAGTGTCACCTTCCGTTCAACGAACGAGAAACCCAATCGCATCGAGACGCTGCCATTCTACCTGGGCCACCCGCATGGATAGCCGAACCAACGGCAACGGGCTGCACGATACAGTGACTCCCTGAACGGCGCCTAAACGTCGCCATTCACCGACACTAATGACACGCGCTAGCGGGCTAGGATGTTACATAGCCGGTTAACTGGAAACCTACCAGCACGAACCCGGCAACCATGAGCAGCACGTTGGTCGCAAATGCGTACCGCCAAAACCCACCCGTGCTTCGCCACGCGTTGAAAGCGATCAAGATCAAGCCCAAAGCCAATAGCTGGCCGAGCTCGACGCCAACGTTGAACGAAATCATGTTGGTGACCAAGCCGTCCTTAGAGATGGCCAGGTCTTGGAGCTTGGTGGCCAGTCCCAAACCGTGAAAGAAGCCAAAAAACAGCACAGCGGCTTTCGTATTAGGTTCAAATCCGAGATGGCGAAAGCCGCCGAGATTTTCGAACGCCTTGTACGCCACCGAGACACCGATGACCGCGTCGACGAGGTACGCATCCACGTGCCAACCGCCGAGGACACCGAGCAACAACGTCGTGCTGTGTCCCACGGCAAACAGCGTCACGTAGAGGGCCACGTCCCTGAGTCGGTACAGGAAGAAGATTACGCCGGCGAGGAATAGCAGATGGTCGTAGCCGGTCACCATGTGCTTCGCGCCAAGATAGAGGTACGGGCCAATGTGTGCGCCCGTCGCACGCAGCAGGAACGCCTGATCGTCGCCGGCGATCCCATGAGCGGCCGCCACGCCACACGCGAGCAAGGCGGCTGTCGCAAGCCCCAAACGACCCCACCGCACCGTCGCCGTACGCATCGTGGGTCTACTCCACGGCAATCACGTTGGCGTGGCGCAGATCATGCCGCCACTCGCCGTTCTCTCTGCGGAATACGTCGGTAAAGCGGCGATGAATGCGCTTGCCTGCGTCTGGTGCGCTCGGACCGGGCACGACGACCTCCTCGCCCATCAGCACCACGACGTCCGGCCCATGTGACGCCGCGTAGTCGAGTCGTTGTGCCACCGACGCATAGCTAACCGTGCCACGTGCGAAGCGCTCGAGCATCTGCTCGCCGGTGACAACCACATTGCCGGGCGTGTTCGCAACGAAGGTCGACGAGTAACGCTCGCTGGCCGCCGTCGCCCCGGTGGAAGTCATAGCGGCGATGCCCTGCCGCCGGAGCTCGAGCACCTCTTGCACCGCCGGGTCGCTATCCCACGGATTCGCGGCGCCAGCGCTGCTGAGGGCGGCCATCCCGAGGACCGCGGCAACTGCCGACGCACCCACGACCGCGGCACAACTTCGTTTACGCATGATTCCCTCAAAAGCCGATTGACTCGACTCCGCCGACTTTAGCGGCTGCGATGCTAGCACCGGGTTCGCAGCACTGTCATCGACTGAATCGAGGCGCCGCGAGTCAGTGAAAGCACACGCGCCCTGCCGTCGGCAGGCTTGTGCGGGGTGGCAGAAAGCTGCAGCATGAGTCGCGGCTCTGCGCCATTATCCGCGTCACTGTTATTGTTTATAAACAATATATTGAACGTTTTTCTTCATGTCATATATAGATCGAAGAATCAGCGGCGGCCGAGCCATTATAGAAGCCAGTCGGGCGAATGGGATGACCACGATCTTCGGCGTCCCCGGGGCGCAGATCTATCCACTGTTCGATGCCCTCTATGATTCCGGCGTGCAGCTCATCGTGCCGCGGCACGAGCAAGCCGCCGCCTACATGGCCATGGGCTACGCCAAGTCGACCGGTCGCACAGGAGTCTTCACGGTAGTACCCGGCCCGGGCGTGCTCAATGCCGCCGCTGCACTCTGCACGGCGATGGGCAACTGCTCGCCCGTTGTGTGCCTGACAGGACAAGTGCCGACATCGTTCTTGGGCCAAGGCCGCGGCCACCTCCACGAGCTCGCCGATCAACCCGGCACGCTACGAACGCTCATCAAAGACGCCTGGCGCATCGACGACGCCCTCGATACGTCCGCGATCATCAATCGGGCCTTCCGCCACGCACGCGGCGGTCGACCCGGACCCGTGGCCGTCGAAATGTGCTGGGACACGATGGCGACGGAAGCGTCCATCAAGGTCGGGCCGCCCGATCCGGTGCCGGATCTGGCCGAACCTGATCCCGATGCCATCGAAGCTGCCGCGAAACTGCTCGCCAGCGCGAGGAACCCGATGATCATGTGCGGTGCTGGTGCCCAGCACGCCGCAACAGAGGTCCAGGCACTGGCCGAGTTGCTGCAGGCGCCCGTGACGGCGTTCCGCAGCGGCCGCGGCGTCGTGCCGGAGGATCATGCGTTGGGCGTCGCCGCGGTCGCTGCGCGGGAGCTCTGGGACGACGTAGACGTCCTCATCGGCGTCGGCAGCCGTCTCGAAATGCCGTATGTCCGATGGCGCGATCCGCTTCGCTACGAGCGCAAGCCGACTGGACCGAAGCTCATTCGCATCGATATCGATCCGGCCGAGATGGGTCGCCTGGAACCCGACGTGGCCATCGTGGCGGACTCGGCAAGGGCCTGCAGCCTACTCGCAGACCGCTTGCGCCTTCGCGCACGGCCGAGCCGCGACCGCCTCACGGAGATAAAGGCGGCCAAGGGGCTCGCGGACACGGCATTCGAGCGTATTCAACCTCAGACGGCCTACCTACGGGCGATTCGCGCGGTGCTCCCGCGCGACGGCCTCTTGGTACCCGAGCTATCCCAGGCAGGGTTCATGACCTACACCGGTGCCTTCCCGGTGCTCGGGCCGCGCACGTACATCTCGGAGGGGTTTCAGGGTACGCTCGGCTTTGGGTTCCCGACTGCGCTCGGCGTGAAAGTGGCACACCCCACCAAGACCGTCGTATCCATCACGGGCGATGGCGGCTTCATGTTCAGCGTCCAGGAGCTCGCAACCGCAGCCCAGTACGGAATCGGCTTGGTGACGATTGTTTTCAACAACCGCTCCTATGGCAACGTGCTACGCGACCAGCAGCTCCAATTTGGCGGACGAACGATAGGCTCGCGTCTCGACAACCCCGACTTCGTCCGTCTCGCCGAGAGCTTCGGCGTAGCCGCGCGGCGAGTGACCGACCCGGCGGGACTACGGAGTGCGCTCGAGCATGAGCTCGGTGCGGCGCGCCCCGCACTAATCGAAGTGGCCATCGAACCCGGCGCTGAAGCCTCGCCTTGGGGCCTCATTCACATGCGCACGCGTCCGAGCGCAGCGGCCCATGCGTAGTTGCCCGTCGCCGCGACACGCCGACGCGTCGTGTTGAGCTGGCTAGCCACACTCGAGCAAACGTCCATTAGCGTGTGGATACGCGAAACACCCTCGCTCTGGGGCTTCCCGTTCATCCTCTACTTGCACACGCTCGGGTTGGCCTTGCTGGCGGGCTTGAGTGTGGGCATCGACCTCTGGGTGCTCGCGGCGCGAACCTGGCCTCGGGCGGTTGCGATGGCCGGTCTGCACCGAGCGATGTGGCTTGGCTTCGGCATCAATGCCATCTCGGGAGTGGCGCTGCTCGTCGCCTACCCTGCCAAAGCCCTCACGAACTGGGTTTTCTTCGGCAAATTATTGTTCGTCGTGTTGGCCGTAGTGGCGATCGAGCAGCTCCGGCGCGAGGCGTTCACGCCGAGCCAGGTCGAGCCGGTCGGCGTCAGCGACCGCGCACGACGCTTGGCGGTATGGTCCCTCTGTCTTTGGGCTGGCACGATACTCGCGGGGCGCATGCTGGCCTACACCCACACCATACTGCTGGCGAGCGAGGCCTTCTGATGGAGGCCGTGATCGACTGGCTGGTCAGCACACGGCTGTCCTGGTTCGTATTGGAATATCGCTGGGTGTGGCCGATCAGCGAGACGCTGCACTTCTGCGGCTTGACCGTGCTAGCCGGAACCGTGGGCTTGTTCGACCTGCGCCTGCTCGGCCTCGTGAAGGGCGTGGCGCCTGCCGTCCTGCACCGGCAGTTGTCGTGGGGCGTGGCTGGTTTCGGCGTGTCCGTGGTGACTGGCATCATGTTCATCGCCGGCACACCGGATCAGTACTTTTACAACAACGCGTTCAAGCTCAAAGTGGTGTTCTTGGCGCTGATGGGCACGAACGCCGCTCTGTTTTATTGGCTGGAGTTTAGCCGCATCCGCGAGCTCGGCCCCAACGACGATGCCCCACGGGCCGCCAAGGCCATCGCCGCTGCGTCGCTCCTGTTCCTGGCCGCGGTCATGTGCTGCGGCCGAATGCTCACCTTCTTCCGCCCACCGTTCTAACCCGCGCCGCCGCAGCGCGCTGCTGTATCACGTTGGGCTTGTCGCTCGCGTTCGGACCACGCGCGTCCACCACAGCACGAAGCCAGTGACGAATAGCACGGCCGGTAGCAAGCCAAGCAGCAGCCACAGGAATCGCACAGACAAACCGCCGAACCGTCCAAAGTGCAGTTGAATCAACGCCAGCAACACGGCCTCGCCAGGGCGCTCGGTATCGTTCAGGTCATCGTCGAAGAAATCGATACTGCGCTCGACGGGATCCGGAAACGCGAAGTAGACCGCCGTGATTGCCCAAACGAACAGCAGTGCAAACGACCAAATGCCTAGCGCGTTATGCAATTGCCAGGCGAAACGCCGCGAGGCCTGCGGCTTGCCGATCGACATACTGCGCCATACGCGGCGTCGACCCGGCCACCAGATGTAGGCACCGGTCACGATCAACCCGGCCACGAGCAAGCCACCGATGCCGTTGATGAGGCGGCCCGTTTGACCGGCCAGTAGGTTGTCGTGCAGGTCGACGAGCCACTCCACGGCGCGCAGCAGCGGCGGAAAGGTCGATCCGAGATCCTTGGCAGCGTACGGATCGAAGAGCCGATCGCTGCGCTCGCCGCCGAGCTCGAGTGCCACGAACACCGGACGCTCCGGGCGAGCCGGCTCGCGGACCTCCGCGATGCTGTGGTTGGGATACGCCAAGCGTAGCGCGCTCATGAGCTCGTCACCCGCCAGGCGCACGCCTTCGACTGACGGCACGGCTCTTGGCACCAGCCAAGCGTTGAGCTCGCGGCGAAAGACGATCGCGCTGCCACTCACGCTCAGCACGACGATGTACGCACCGATGGCCAACGCGATCCACATGTGCACGCGCGCTAAGACACGTCGGACCCGTCTTGCCCGATCTATCCCCGCATCCACCGCGCTCGATACGCTCGTGTCCACGGCGCGACTATATATGCTGCGGCCGTCGTAACGACAGCCCTCGGCCTCACTCGCGGTTGCGATCGGTTTCGCCGCGGCCGATCATGGGTCCATGACCGCAACTCGCACGCAGTTACGAGGCTTAGCTGCCATGATGGTGGCGGCGCAAACGATAGCGGCTTGCACTCCCACGGCGCCCGAGCTCCACACGATCGGCGGCGCCGCTCAGGGGACGACGTATTCGCTGCAGTGGTCCGGCGGCTCGGTCGACGTCGACACGATCGCCGTGGCGGCCGAGGACGAGCTCGAACGGCTCGATGCATTGTTATCGAACTATCGCAGCGACTCTTCAATCGAGCGATTCAACGCGACCCGCAGCACCGAGCCCCAGAGTTTGCCGGCCGAGCTCGTCCAACTGCTGAGAATTGCGAAAGACATTCACGCGGTGAGCGCGGGCTGTTTCGATCCGACCGTGCGGCCTCTGGTGCGCGCCTGGGGGTTCGACGGCGAAGAGCCTGCGGCACCCCCGGTCGACACCATCGAGGCGCTCCGGGCAAACGTCGGCTTCGACAAGCTCGTGATCCTCGATGCAGAGCACGTGCGCAAAGCAGTCCCCGAGCTCGCGATCGACATGTCGAGCATCGGCCAGGGCTACACCGCCGAACGCCTGGCCACCGTTCTCGAGCAACAGGGAGCCACGAGCTATCTCGCCGAGATCGGCGGGGAGATCGTCGCCCGCGGCACCAAACCCGACGGCGCGCAGTGGCGCGTCGGCGTCGAGAATCCGGCCCCAGGCGGCCCACCAGGCCCGGCGATTCGGCTCCCCGCGGCGGGCCGCGCTGCGGTAGTCACGAGCGGGACGTATCGACACTACTTCGACGACGGGGGCCACCGCTTCAGCCACATCATCGACCCACGAACCGGCTGGCCGGTGGAGCACGACTTGGTTGCGGTGACCGTGCTCGCACGGGACGGCGCACACGCGGCCGCATGGGGCACGGCCCTACTCTGCCTCGGGCCGGAGTCAGCCGCCGCCGTTGCAGCGAGGGAGGACGTGGCGGCTTTCTTCTGGCAACAGCAAGGCCATGCGATCGCCCTCACGCACAGCGCTGCCCTCGCGACAGACTGGCCTGGGCTGCTCGATTAGCCGCGCCGTCTTACTAGAACCAACCGCGCCGTTTGAAATACCAAAACGGTAGCAGCGCCGACGCGAGCATCAAGACACAAGCGAACAAATAGCCGTACGTCCAGCGCAACTCCGGCATCACGGTGAAGTTCATGCCATAAATCGACGCAATGAGCGTCGGCGGCAGAAACACGCCAGCCGCAATCGAGAAGATCTTGATGATATTGCTCTGCTCGATGTTGATCATGCCGAGCGTTGCGTCCAACAGAAACGTGATTTTCTGTGACAGGAACGACGCGTGGTCGCCTAACGACTGCAGATCGCGGGCCAGCGTCTTTACCCTACCGCGAAGATCCTTGTCATCACCGCGCTGCACCGTGACTTGCCCGAAGAAGCCCGCCAGCCGCTGTAGCGACAATAGGCAATCGCGGATGTTCGAGCTCAAGTCGCCCTTGCGCCCGATCAACTGCAAGACCTTCGTCAGGTCACGGCGCACCGATTGCGCTGGCTCTACCCGAAATATGTCGCGGGAAATCGCATCCACTTCGTGCTCCGCGCGCTCGAGGATGTCGGCCATGCGATCGACGATCGCTTCCAATAGGGCGATGAGCACCGCGTCGCCATTGGTGCAGCCGAGACTGGCTTTCTCGGCCCGCTGTGGGAACGTCTTGAACGCCCTCGGCTCATGGTAACGAACGGTAATGAGCTTGCCGCCCACCAGCACAAACGTCACGGGGCCCATGAGCAGGTCGTCGCTGTCGGTGCGCGCCGGCAACGTCGCCGTCATGAACACGGCATGCTCTTCCTGGTAGAGACGGCTCGAGATCTCGATCGCCTCCATCTCCTCGCGCGTTGGGATATCGATACCCAGGCGAATTTCCAACGCCGACTCTTCCATCGCCGTGGGACTGACCAGGTCGATCCAAACCACGTTCGCGAGATTCGCCAACGCGTCGTTTACGGGGAGCAGCCGGCCGTTCTCGAGAGCGAAGCCTCCGATCATCGGAACACCTGAACTGGCTTCGAGACGGCAGACTTTAGCATGGCGCCGCGGCCGACCTGACAGCGGCCACGAGCTCGCTCGGAGGGCGCACGAGTCGCTGAGAACGTGGGCGCGTGCGGGACCGACACACCGGTCCCGCACGCGAAGGATTGGCTACGCTTGTTTGCGCTTACCGACGCTATCCGCAAGCAGCGACTGGCTCTGCTCATCGAGCGTCTGCGTGACGCGATGCGACAACGCCGCTAACCCCGAGTTGATGAACAACAGCGGGATCGCGATGCCGAGTCCGAGCACGGTCGCAATCATGGCTTGGCCGATACCAGCCGCCATCAGCTTCGGATCGCTCGAGCCCGACGCCACAATGGCGCGGAACGTGATGATCATGCCGATAACCGTGCCGATGAGGCCGAGCAACGGGCCCGCCGCCACCGCGAGACGGAGGAACGACTGAAAGCGTTCGAGCCGCGGCACTTCGCGCAACACGGCCTCCGAGATGCGCAATTCGGCCAAATCGGTGTTTTCGACGCGCTTGCCGTCGCCCCGGAAGGCCAGCAACACTCGGCCAAGAGGGTTGTTCTTGCTCGGTGCATCGAGGTTCTTCAGCTGGGTTGCCACGGCAAAACGCGTGACGACCAGGTAGCCGGCCTGGAACAACGCCAGCAGCACGCCGAGGATACCGACGAACACGATGACGTAGCCGACGACCTCGCCGTCTTGGATGCGCTGGATGGGGTTAGGACGCTCCACGTATAGGCCCAGCAACGCGCCGCTCGCCGGATCGACGACCGCACGCTTATAACCACTATTGGGCGCCGCCGCCTGCAGGGCTTCGCCGATGTTGCGGAACTCGCCGGCGAGCTCGCCGTTCAGTTGAGCGAGCGATTTCTGGCTCGGCAGATAACCGAGATACTGACCGTTGCTGCTGGCAGTGAACGGCCCGACACGCACCACGTCCATGTCGACCTTGGTCTCGTCGCGCTGGAGCACGGGGGTCCGGTATTTCACGACCTTGCCGCCGTCCGTCATCTCGCGCGTCAACTCGTACCACAGTCGCTCGAGCTCGACGATCGAAGGCAACGCTTTCGCGCCTGCCAAACGCCGCAGGAACTCCGCACGCTCTTCGCCCTCGGTGGGTACGCCGTATTGGCTGCTCACCAACGATTGTTGCAACACCGTCGCAGCGTCGCCTGCCACTTGGCGTGTGACGCCGAAGAGCTCACCGAGGTTACCCTCGCGCTCGTTCAGCAGCGATTGAGTCTCGGCAATACGCTGCTCGTTGTCGTTCCACTGGCGATCGAGCGCATTGCTGCGCGCCTCGGCCGCGTTACGCCGCGCGACGGCCTCTTGGGTCAACCGCTCTTGCCGTTGGAGCTCCGCGCGAAAACGCGTCTCGCGCTCCTGAGCCAAACGGCGTTCGTCCTCACGCAGTTTTTGCACAGCCTGCCGAAGGGTCCCGAGGTTCACCTGCTGCTGGGCAGCCGCGACTCCCCCAAGAGCCAACGAGGCGGCGATAACCGCACCGAGAACCGCACGGCGGTACATCGTCAGTGCCCTACTCACGACCTTTCTCCTTGCGCGGCCGGCACCGGAACGGTGATGAGGTCGGCTGCCTTTTCTTCTTTGGCGATGGCGAGTGCTTCCTCGATCGCGCTGGCAGAGTCCTCGTCCGGAACCCACGTCCTTTGTTGGTTATCCCAGTAGCCGGCCTCCGCGCCGTCTACGGTTCGGTACATGAGCGAGACGCGGCCGAGCCGCACGAACTCGGCCTCGCGGCCGTCGGCGAGCGTGCCCTTGTAGGCGGTCATCGTGCGGCCATACTCCATCTCGATCTGATAGGCCTCGACGAGGCGTCGGAACTTCTCCGAAGCCGATGCCTCGACGCGAGCCATCAGCTCGCGGAGCCGCTCGATGCGTTGCGCACGCTCGTCCTGGAAGAACGGCACGTCGGCGCCGACGAACTGCTCAAGCTCATCGAACATCCGCTGCAGCAACGGCTGCACGTCGAGGGCCGTCGCATCCAAAGCCGCAATTTCCTGCTCGAGCACAGCTATCTCTGCTTGCTGCGACCGCAATTGCTGCTCGATCTGCACGTTGTAACGCGCCGTGATGTCCGCTTCGGCCAAGGCTCGCGCGTAGCGCTCGCCGCCGCCTTGCTGTGCGGAAGCGCCACCCGTGAAGGCGATTGCCAGCAACCCACCTGTAATCGCGACGAACCTATGTTTCGAAATGCGCGTCATGCAAAGTTCCTAACGATATCGATCAACTCTGGGCGCGGATGGCTTGCAGGTAGCTCGTTGCAAGCTGGCGGTGCTTGTCCGAGCGCTGCGCGCGCTCGAAGAAGGTCGTCGCCTCGCGGTAGTTCTTCTGGCTGAAATGGGCAATCCCCATCAACAGCTGGGCATTCCCGGCGTCCTTGAGCTGGCCTTTGTCGATACCGCGCTGCAAAGCGGTCAATGCACCCTGCCAGTCTTCGCGCTGGACTTGGACCTCGCCCAAGCGCACGAAGATATCGCCGGTCGCCGATAGCTCGGCCGCACGCTGCAGCGGTGGAATGGACTTGTCGAACTCACCCGCGGCGATCCAGCAGTTGGCTAGCTTCTCGTAGAGCTTGTCGTCGAGCGTCACGACCTTCTTCTCGATCGCCGCTTCGAGCACCTGCGCGCCGCGGTAAGGCACATCGTTGAACAGCAGCAGGTCGGCCATCCGCCGCACCTCGGAGTCTTCTGTCACGTGGCCCACGGAGTACGCCAACTGCATGATGGCCAAGGCGTTCGGGTAGTCCTCCATCTGCCCATAGATGGACGAGAGCTGCATCCAATACGTCTTCTTGTCGGGGACGACGGCGATCAGCTGTTGGAGCACCGGCACGGCTTCTTTATATTCCTCGCGCTGCAAGTAGAGAGCCGAAAGCATGCCGAGCCAGCCTTCCTGAGGCTTGTCCATGAGCTCCACGGCTTTCTTGGCGGGCGGCAACGCTCGCGCAAAATCCTCCTGCTGGTAGTACGCAACGGCGAGCAGGTAGTAAGCGGCGGAGTTCGGGTTCGTAGCAGTCTTGAACCACTCCTCGAGCGCCGCAGCACCCTCTTTCCACTTCTCCTCGGTCATGAAGAGCTGCGCCGACTGATACCGAGCTTGCTCGACTTCCTGCGCGTTGAGACCACCGGCTTCGATGGCTTTGCGTAGGTGCCCGCGGGCTTCCTCGTAACGCTCCTGCGTATAGGAGATGTTGAAGAGAATCTGCTCGACCTTGCTACGCTCGTAGGGGCTCAGCTTCTCGAGATTGAGCGTTGCGATCCTCTCACCGGCGCCCGCGTAGTTCTCCATGTTCAGAAGCTCGATCGCTTCGTTGAGAACCTTACCGGTGGCTGCATCGATCGTCGGCGCCGGGGCCTTGGCTTCGCCACCCTCGGCTTGTTGCGCCAGCGCCGTCTGCGACGCGCCGACGAACAACCCCGCAACGAGTGTCAGCTTACCGACGAGGGACAGGAACGATCCGTGTGTTGGGTTTTCCATGTCTATCACTCCAGCTCGTATCGAATACGGGTTGCGAGCGCTATTGCTCGAGTTGGAAACGAATAATGGTCTGCACGCCCACGCGTTCGACGGCAACACCGCCGTCTACGCGCGGGTTGTAGCGCCAACGCGCAATGGCTTTGAGCGCTGCTTCGTCGAAGATGTTCTTGGGCTCGGCGTTCACCACGACGGCGTCCTTGACGGTGCCGGTTGCCGTGATCGTGAACTGCACCTGCACCCAACCCTCGAGCCCGCGGCTCAGGGCTCGCGGCGGGTAATCGGGGGCGATGCGAACGAGCGGAATGACGTCGCGGTCGGAACCCGCCGTCATGCTCATGCGTGACATCGCACCGCGCGCATCGACCACTGGCGTCAATTGAGCGACGTTGTTCTCGATGCCACCGGCGGAGAACGCCATCCGCGGCGTTTCCGGAGTGGGCGGCGGGCGTTCACGCTCGACCTTTTCGTCGCGCTTCGTCTGGATTTCGGTATCGCGGCGCATGCGCGAGAAGTCGATGCGGGTGGCCTCCGACATGTCGCCGACATCGAAGGCCGTGCCCACGAGGTGCCAAAGCAGCCAAAACATGCTGGTCGTAAGCAGCGCGCCAACGGCAACGGCAACGGGAACTCGGATGAAAAACATGGTAGCGCCTCCGTTCTCGGTTAGCCGCCAGCGCCAGGATCAGCCGCGATCGACATGATCTGGATCCCAGCGAGACGGACTTCGTCCATGACCTCGGCCACTTTGCCGGCGGGTGATTCTCGATCGGCAATGATGACCACCGTATCGTCCGGCCGTTCGATGTGCAGCCTTTCCATCAGCGTGCGCACGTCGCGGAGCTCGATGCGGCGACGATCCATCCAGATGTCGCCATTCTCACGAATCGCGATCAGCAAATTGCCGGACTGGCGGTTTTCGGCGGTGACGGCCTCAGGTTTGAAGACCGTGATACCGGCCTCTTTGATGAACGACGTCGTGATGATGAAAAAGATGAGTAGGTTGACGGTGAAGTCCAGCATCGGTGCCAAGTCGATGCCCGTTTCTTCGGTTTCTGGCGCGTGTCTCCGTGACTGCATGATGATCCCCTCAGCGCCTTACTGCGTCGTGCTAAATGTGATGTTGTAGATGCCGCCAAGGTGCACCTGGTCCACGACCTCAACGAGCGTCCCCGTGGGCGCCTCTACTTGAGCCAGGATCAGCACACCGCTGTCGGGATTCACAGCGCTCAAGCGCTCCACGTTGGCACGCACGGCGCGCACGTCGACCGGCCGGTTGTCCACCCAGATCTCGCCATTGTCGAGAATCTGAATCTGGATGCTTTCGGCGTCGTTTTCGTCGGGGGGCGTCTCGAAGGCGGTAGGCCGATTGACCTCTAGACCAGACTCTTTGACGAACACGGCCGTGATGATGAAGAAAATCAGCAGGTTGATCACAAAGTCGAGCATCGGCGCTAGATCGATGCCCGTAGACGATTCGTGACCTTCGCCAGAATTTCGTCGCTTGCGCATGGCTAGAAGCTCAACTTATCCGCCAAGAGCTCGGTTTCGCGCGTAGCTCGAGTGCGGAAGTAATGGACGGGGTACAACCCGGTGATGCTGACCGCGAGGCCCGTCATCGTGCAGATCATGGCGGCCGACACGCCGCTCGCCATGCTGCGCGCGTCGGCATTGCCGCGCAGCGCCATCGAGTCGAACACCTCGAGCATGCCGGTGACCGTACCGATGAGGCCGAGCAGCGGCGACATCGGTACCAGCACCTGCATGACGGGGAACCCCGTGGTCATGGCACTGTTGAGACGCGAGATCATCGCCGTGCGGATTTGCCGCGCGCACCACGAAGTGCGGTCGCTTCGCGCCAGCCATTGGGCCTGCAGCTGTGCCGCCTGCTTCGGCAGCACGCGCGCGAAGTACCAGTACCGCTCGATGATCAGCGCCCACATGAGCACGCCGGCGCTGAAGATCAACAGCACGAACGGGCCGCCGTCATTCGACAGCGACACTATCCCGCGAATCAAAGGTAGCTGATCAAGCACGGCGCTTTTTCTCGATGCTTTCGGCCAACATTCCGGCGCTCTGCTCGTCCAATACCTGGACGATGCCGCGCGACAGAGAGGTCAACAGCGCCCCGGCGAACAGCAGCGGAATGGCGATACCGAGGCCGAGCACCGTCGCGATCATGGCTTGGCCGATACCGTTGGCCATGAGCTTCGGATCGCTCGAGCCCGACTCCGTGATGCTCTGGAAGGTGAGGATCATGCCCACCACCGTACCGATCAGGCCGAGCAACGGGCCGGCGGCCACGCACAGACGTAAGAACGCCTGGAACCGCTCGAGCTTCGGCACTTCGCGCAGCACCGCCTCGGTGATGCGCAGCTCGGCAACGTCGGAGTCCTCTTCGATCTTGCTCTTGTCGCCCTTGAACGCGAGCAAGACACGACCGAGGGGATTGTTCCCCTTGGGCTGATCGAGATTCTTGAGCTGCTTGTTCACCGACATGCGTACGCCCACCAGGCTGATCAACTGGACGACGAACGCCAAGACGCCCAACAAGCCGACCACGATGATGACGTAGCCGATCCACTCACCGAGCTCGATACGCTCCATGATCGTCGGCCGCTCCACGTAGAGGCCGATCAACACCCCGCGAGCCGAATCGACGACCGCCTTCCCGTACCCCGAGGTGGTACTCGTGAAGGTAGCGGCAACGTCCATGAACTCCGGCGGCAACTGCCGCGGCAGCACGTTGAACGTGCGCAGGTTCGGCAGATACGCGAGGAATTGGCCTTCAGCCGTCGCCGTGAACGGGCCAATGCGAATGACTTCGCTGTCCACGCCCTCGCCGCCGGGTTGCACGACGCGTGCGCGGTACCGCGCCACTTGCCCGCTGGCCGTCATCTCACGCTGGATCTCGAGCCACAGGCGCTCGAGCTCCGTCGCCGTCGGCGTGGTTCGCGCCGAAGAGAACTGGCGCAGGAACTCGTCACGGGGCAGCTGCCCCTCGGCCACCGGGAATTGAGTGGTGATCAACGACTGCTGCAGGATCGACGACGAATCATTGGCCGCTTGGCGCGCCAAGCCGAACAGCTCGGACAGGCCGAGTTGCGTGGCCTTATCGCGCAGTTGCGTAGTGAGGTTGTTGATGCGCAGCTCGTTCGCGGAGTACGTATCCGCCAACGCTTCAGAAGCGGTGTTCAGTCGGTTGCGCGTCGCCTCTGCTTGCCGCATCAAGTCGGCTTGCTGGGCTGCCGGAGCCGCGTTGTATTCGGCCTGGTGCTGCTCGAAGAGCCGATTTTCGTCCTCACGAACTTTTGCGACTGAGTCGAGCAGAGCGTCGAGCGTAGCGGCGGGCTGCTGGGCGTAGACGGGCGCGACGAACTGCGCGACGACTGCCGCAACCGGTAGCAAGGTTCTAATTCTTATCACGACCGCACCTCCTGCGGTGCTGGGACTGGCACGGTCAACAGTTCCGGCGCGCCATCACGACGTGCGACGCGCAGCGCTTCCTCAACTGCTTCCTTGTAGCTCGCATCGGGCACCCACTTCTGCTGGCTGTGATCCCAATAGCCCGTCTCCGAGCCGTCGAGCGT
>Ga0105252_10000060_pt1 | contig 90557 bp, 88 predicted proteins | sample EasRivMeERMZT100_FD_89675 | JGI IMG/M metagenome (GOLD analysis project Ga0105252, IMG submission 89675) | Soil microbial communities from meander-bound floodplain in the East River, Colorado, USA - East River MetaG ERMZT100 | ecosystem: Environmental > Terrestrial > Soil > Floodplain | place... | reverse complement strand
TCGCCGTCCAGATCCGTGGCATACACGATGCAAGGACGCTGACGGATCATGTCGTGCAGGAGCAGGCCGAAGTTGGTGTCGGAAATATGCTCGTAGACTTCCCCGCCCCAGTTTTCCATGCCGGCCTTGAAGTCCTTGGGCAGGAGCGCCACGATCGCATCCACGTTCGCGCGGTGTTCCTCGTACGCGTCCACTGTGTACTTGCGCTTGAGCTTGAACTTCGTGCCCTGCAGCAGCCAGCGCATGATGCCGGCGTTGATCGCGTCTTCCTGCGCCTGGGTTGGCTTGGTCGCCACGCGGCCGAGCTGTCCAGTCTCGTGCACCATCTTGAGAAAGAGCCGCGCGGCGTAGGCCATGCGGACGCCGGGGGTGTTCATCTCGGAGTGGATGACGCCGGACTTGGGATCGACGTTGAATTTCTTCTTGTCCTGCGAGTACGGCAGGCCGGGCATGAAGCGGACGCTGGTGATGCCGCCGTAGGGACGCACGTTGCAGTAGACACCGGCCGCGGTGCGCAGCGGCGCATTGGCCGATTTGCCGTTCACGACGACTTTCTTGCCGCCCTCGTTCACCATGAAGTCACCCGCGGTGGACCACTTGAGCGCGGTGGTGTCGAGCTTGCCGAACCACTCGAGCGAAACAAGCTTCGAGTCGTGGCGAAACTGGGCCATCATCGGCACGCCGAGGAAAGGCAACCCCAGCACGTCAAGCGCCATGAGCGTGCCGTTCAGGGCGAACATGTCGGTGAATGCGTGGGCCACGGGCTTGACGCCCCCCGCGGCGTTCCCGCCTTCCCAGATGATCGCATCGGGATACCCGGTCGGCCTGACGACCGAACGCTTGTAGATGCTGTCGAGCAGCTTGAAGAGATCCCCTTTTTGCTCTTCCTGGGCGATTTTCAGCAAGTCGAGTTGTTGTGCCATGAACGTAAAACCTCGGTAAGTGCCTCCCGCAGGCGGGAAGAAGAATTTCAACTCAAACTATCAACGGCACGATCAACAGCGCAACGATGTTGATGATCTTGATGAGCGGATTGACCGCGGGGCCCGCCGTGTCCTTGTAAGGATCGCCCACCGTATCCCCCGTGACCGCGGCCTTGTGCGCCTCTGAGCCCTTACCGCCGTGGTGTCCGTCCTCGATGTATTTCTTCGCGTTGTCCCAGGCGCCGCCACCGGTGGTCATCGAGATCGCGACGAAGAGTCCGGTGACAATGGTGCCCATCAGGACGCCGCCGAGCGCCTGCGGCCCGAGCACGAGACCGACCACGACCGGCACCAGCACAGGCAGCAACGACGGGATCATCATCTCCTTGATCGCGGCGCGCGTGAGCATGTCCACCGCTACGCCGTACTCGGGCTTCGCTTTGCCTTCCATGATGCCGGCGATTTCCTTGAACTGGCGGCGCACTTCGACGACTACCGAGCCTGCGGCACGGCCGACCGCCTCCATCGCCATCGCACCGAAGAGGTAGGGCACCATGCCGCCGATGAACAGGCCGATGATCACCATGTGGTTCGACAGGTCGAAGGAGACGACCTTGCCCGCGCCTTCGAGTGCGTGCGTATAGTCGGCAAAGAGCACCAGTGCCGCAAGACCCGCCGAGCCGATGGCATAGCCCTTGGTCACCGCCTTGGTGGTGTTGCCCACCGCGTCGAGCGGATCGGTGATGGCGCGCACCGAGTCGGGCAGGTCGGCCATCTCGGCGATGCCGCCGGCGTTGTCGGTGATCGGCCCGTAGGCGTCGAGCGCGACGACGATCCCGGCCATCGAGAGCATTGAGGTCGCTGCGATAGCGATGCCGTAAAGGCCGGCGAGCGCATAGGAGAGGAAAATCGCAACGCACACCGCGAGTACCGGCCAGGCGGTGGCGCGCATCGAAACGCCCAGGCCGGCGATGATGTTGGTGCCGTGGCCGGTAGTCGAGGCTTCCGCGATATGCCGCACCGGCTTGTACTGCGTGCCCGTGTAGTACTCGGTGATCCACACGAGGAAACCAGTAAGTGCAAGACCGACCACCGCAGCGCCGTACAGGTGCCCGACGGTAATCAGCTTCTTGCCGCCCCCCACATCAAAGGGCACAGTCTTGAGGATGTCGTCCATCATCAACCAGGTAATCGGATAAAAAGCGATCAGTGCCAGGCCGCCCGCCCAGATGAGGCCTCGGTAAAGGGCCGCCATGACGTTCTTGTCACCCGCCTTGGTTTTTACGAACCAGACGCCGATGATCGAGGCGATGATGGCAAAACCGCCGATCACGAGGGGATAGATCACCGCCGCGGGGCCCGCCGTCTTCACCACCAGCGCGCTCAGGATCATGGTGGCGATGATGGTCACCGCATAGGTCTCGAACAGGTCCGCGGCCATGCCGGCGCAGTCGCCGACGTTGTCACCGACATTGTCGGCAATCACCGCGGGATTGCGTGGGTCGTCCTCGGGAATGCCCGCCTCGACCTTGCCCACCAGGTCGGCGCCGACGTCTGCGCCCTTGGTGAAAATGCCCCCGCCCAGCCGCGCGAAAATCGAGATCAGCGAGCCGCCGAAGGCCAAGCCGATCAGGGGCTTCAGAATGTGGTCAAGCGCACTCTTGTCCGGTGCATTCGAATACAGCAGCGCAAAATAGCCCGCGACGCCGAGCAAGCCCAGCCCGACCACCAGCAGCCCGGTAATCGCGCCGCCCTTGAAGGCCACGTTGAGCGCCTCCTGCAGGCCGGTGCGCGCTGCTTCCGCGGTGCGCACGTTGGCGCGCACCGAGATGTTCATGCCGATGATGCCCGAGAGGCCCGAGAACAGCGCGCCGATGGCGAAGCCCCAGGCGGTCGCCGGGCCCAGTTTCGGAATGAAGTAGATGACGAGGAACAACACCGCACCGACGACCGAGATGGTCAGATACTGGCGCTTGAGGTAGGCGCTGGCGCCTTCGCGTACCGCTGCGGCGATTTCCTGCATGCGCGCGTTGCCCGCGGGCAGCGAAACGATCCACCTCGATTGCAGCACCCCGTAGACGATCGCGACGAACGCGCAGGCGATGGCGAACCAGAGACCCCAGATCATAGAATGCTCCTCTGATATCGGCCCTTGTCCCGGGCCTGAGTGGATGAAAAGCGCGAAATTATAACAGCAGGAAGCCCGTGCTAAGCCTTGAAAGCCGGGAGTTTCTTGGGAACCGGAAGGTTTTTCAGCTTGACGTAGTCGGGCAGCCCGTTCTTGTAAGGCGGCGGCGCCTCGCCCTGGATCAGCGGCGAGAGATAAACCCGGCACTTCGGCGTGATGTGGAAACCGTCCTCGGAGATGAACTCGCGCGGCATCATCTTTTCCTTGTTGGCGATGTCGGCGAGGTTCGCAACACCGATGCGCCAGCGATAAGGCTTGTTCGACACGCGTTCGATCACCGGCATCACCGCGTTCCTGCCCGCGATCGCGAGCTTCACCGCGGCGACGCCGAGCTTATAGGACTGCTCCACGTCCACCTTCGAGGCGATATGACGCGCCGCGCGCTGCAGGTAATCCGCAAGCGCCCAGTGGTACTTGTAGCCCAGGCGCTCTTTGACGAGCTTGGCGATGATTTCGCCGGCGCCTCCCAGTTGCGAATGGCCAAAGGCGTCCTTCAGGCCGGTCTCCGAAAGAAACTTCCCCTCTCTGTTGCGCAGACCCTCCGACACGGCGATCGCACAGTAACCTTCGCGCTCGACGACCTCCCGCACTCGCGCGAGGAACCTCTCTTCATTGAACTGTATTTCCGGGAAAAGAAGAATCTGCGGTGCGTCGCCCTCCTTCTCGGCGGCGAGCCCGCAGGCGGCCGTGATCCATCCCGCGTGCCGCCCCATGACTTCCATGACGAAGACCCGGGTCGAGGTCTTCGCCATCGAGGCGACGTCGAAACCCGCCTCGCGGATCGACGTTGCGACGTATTTTGCGACCGACCCGAAGCCCGGGCAGTTGTCGGTGATCGCAAGGTCGTTGTCGACCGTCTTGGGGATGCCGACGCAGATGAGCGGGTAACCTAGCTTTTCGCCGACCTGCGAGATTTTCCAGGCGGTGTCCGCGGAATCGTTGCCGCCGTTGTAGAAGAAATAGCCGATGTCGTGTGCGCGGAACACCTCGATCAGGCGTTCGTAATGCGCGCGGTTTTCCTCGATGCCTTTCAGCTTGTAGCGGCACGAGCCGAACGCCCCGCCCGGCGTAGTCTTTAGCCTGGCGATCGCCGATGCGGGCTCCCGGCTCGTGTCGATCAGGTCCTCCGTGAGCGCGCCGATGATGCCGTCCCGGCCGGCATAGACCCTGCCGATGCGGTTCCTGTGCTTGCGCGCAGTCTCGATCACACCGGCGGCGCTTGCGTTGATGACGGCGGTCACCCCACCCGATTGTGCGTAAAAGGCATTCCTTGGTTTTGTTGCCATGCGAAACCTACCTAAGTGCTGCCAAGACCCGCTCGCGGATTTCCGCGACCGACCCCACACCGGAAATCTTCCGGTACTTCGGCGCGCGCGCGTCGCCCTCCGCGGCCCACTTCGAATAATAGTCGACCAGGGGCCGAGTTTGCTGCTGGTAGACCTCGAGACGCTTCCTGACCGTTTCTTCCCTGTCGTCGTCGCGCTGGACCAAGGGCTCGCCCGTCAGGTCGTCCTGGCCTGGCACTCTGGGCGGGTTGAACTTGAGATGATAGTTGCGCCCCGAGGCCGGATGCACACGGCGCCCGGTCAGCCTTTGGATAATCTCGTCCTTCTCGACAGAGATCTCGACGACGAAATCCAGATCGACTCCTGAATCGCGCATCGCTTCTGCTTGAGGGATAGTGCGCGGAAAACCATCGAAGAGGCAGCCGTTCCTGCAATCCGGCTCCGCCAGGCGTTCCTTGACCAGCCGAATGATGATTTCGTCGGAGACGAGCTGCCCGGCGTCCATGACTTTTTTTGCCGCAATACCGAGCGACGTCCCCGCCTTGACCGTGGCGCGCAGCATGTCCCCCGTTGATATCTGCGGGATATGGAAATGTTCCCTGATGAAATTCGCCTGAGTGCCCTTACCGGCCCCCGGCGGTCCCAAGAGGATAAGCCTCACGGTACTCCCTGGTTTTTCTTGGCGGCGGAGCGTCCTCCCCGACGCTCCCGGAGCGAACTTACCTTTAATGGTGCATGCGGTCAAACGCCGCCTGCACACGTCTCAGGTCTTCGGGAGTGTCAACGCCTGGCAGCGGAGCGTCCTGTCGCATTGCGACTGCAATGGCGTAACCGTGCCAAAGGGCGCGCAACTGCTCGAGCGCCTCGAACTCCTCGAGCGGCGAACGCTCGAGCCTAGGATAGGCGCGGAGGAATTCAGCGCGATAGGCGTAGACTCCGATGTGCCGGTAACAGGGAAGTCCCTGCGGCAGCGCTCCTGTCGAAGCCGCAAAAGCAGCCCGCGAGGGCTCATATGAGCGCGCGAACGCGTCGCGCGCAAAGGGTACCGGCGCCCGGCTGAAATAGCACGCCAGCCCGGCGCGATCGAGAACAACCTTCACGATGTTGGGGTTGAAGAGTTCGGCCGCGTCCCGGATGGGGTGACACGCGGTGGCTATTGCCGCCTCCGGCGTATCTGCGAGCATGGTAGCGACGGCGCGGATCAGGCCAGGCTCAATGAGCGGTTCATCGCCCTGGACGTTGACGACGACACTCTCCGCTGCGAGCGACAAGCGCTCCACAACCTCGGCGATCCGATCGGTACCCGTAGAGTGATCGGCGCGCGTCATCACCGCCTGGAAGCCGGACTCCTCCACCGCCGTCGCAATATCCTTGTGGTCGGTGGCAACGTAGACCCGGCGAGCGCCGCTTTCGCGTGCGCGCTCGGCGACACGTACGACCATGGGCTTTCCCCTCAGGTCGGCGAGCGCCTTTCCGGGAAAGCGGCTGGACGCAAACCGCGCCGGAATGATGGCGACGAAGGACACTTTAGCGCGTGAAACGGCCCAAAAGGCGCACGCCCTTCATTCAGTCGTTAACTTCTTCGTCCGGCGGAAGTTTTCTCGCCTCGTCCTCGAGCATGACCGGAATATCGTCCTGAATCGGGAATGCGAGGCGATCGGGCTTGCAGACAAGCTCGGCTCGCGCCTTGCGGTATACGAGAGGCCCCTTGCATATCGGACATACGAGAATATCAAGCAGGCGTGCGTCCATGGATACGTTGCAAAATGAGATCTGTGAGTGCGGGATCGGGTTCGGCGTCCACGCGCGCCGCAATCAGGTCGCGACGGCCGAAACGACGACATTTTACCGCATCCTTTTCGGTCATCAGCACCAGATCGCAATCGACAAACTCGAGGTCCGAGGGCTGGAATGGGTGATGGTCGGGAAACGGATGCGCGGTGAAACTCAGTCCCAAGCGCGCGAGTTCCGCGAAGAACCGCTCGGGATTGCCTATCCCGGCTACCGCGTGCAGCTTTCGTCCCGACAGATCGGAGGGCGCCACGGGCACTGTGTGCTCGCCAACCCGGTAAAAGCCCGCCGGCGTGAGCCGCATTCGAAACGCACCGGGTCTCGATTCACCGCCGTTGACCACTGTCGCGTCCACCCGGCGACTCGCAGGCTCGCGCAGAGGTCCCGCCGGAAGCATCAATCCGTTACCGAAACCGCGCTCATCCTCGACTGCAATCTCGAAATCGCGATGCAGCCGATAGTGCTGCAGTCCGTCGTCGCAGACAATCACATCGCACTCGCTATTGGCCGCGAGCAAGGCGCGAGCGGCCGCAGCGCGATCGGCACCTATCCACACCGGGCAACCCGAACGCTCGGCAAGCAGCAGCGGCTCATCGCCGACCCGCGCGGGGTCGTCTCCCACGCTCACCCGACGAGGCCCGACATGAGCTCCCCCATATCCCCGGCTGAGAATGCCGGGACTTCGTCCTTTGCCGCGCAGAACCTGGACCAGTGCGAGGATGAGGGGCGTCTTCCCCGTGCCGCCCACGGTGAGATTCCCGACGACGATCACCGGGACATGAAAGCGCACGGTACGCAGCACGCCGAGGCGGTAAAGCAGCCGCCGAAGAGCGACTAGAAAACGAAAGGCAAGGCACGCCGGGATCAGCAGGATCGACACCGGGCTCAGCCGATACCAATGGCGCGCGGCGAAGCTCATTGGAGGGAGAGAGGTGGGCCGTTTCAATACGGCCGCTGCGCTACTTGGTGACCTGCTCCACCGCGAACACGACCTGGCCAAACCCCGCCTGGCGCGCCGCATCCATGACGCGAATCACCGACTGATGGGTGGCATTGTTATCGGCGTTGATGACCACGACCGGGTCTTTCATGCCGGCACCTGCGAGACGCAGTTCTTCGGCGAGGCTCGCGACATTCCGGAACTGGAGCGGCCTGCGCTGCAGCAGGTATTGACCGCTCGAGCTGATCACTACGTTGATCTCGCTGGATCGCTCCAGCTTCTTTTGCGCATCGGCTCTCGGCATATTGATCTGGAGTTCCGAGAACTTGGAGTAGGTCGTGGTGAGCATCAGGAAAATGATGATCACCAGCAAAACGTCGATCATTGGAATGAGGTTGATTTCCGGATCTTCCTTGCGATTGCGGGCGAATTTCATGTCTGGACGTGCGGCGGCGGCTGGAAGTCGAATCGCTCGCCATGAACCACGTCGACCAGCCTTGCCGCCTGCTGCTCCATCTCGGCCACGAAGGTCTCGACTCTGCCGCGGAAGTGGCGGAAAAAAATCATCGCGGGGATGGCGATCACGAGGCCGAACCCCGTGTTGTACAGCGCCACGGAAATACCGTGCGCGAGCTCGTGGGGATTGGATCCAGAGGGCGACTGCGACCCGAAGATCTCGATCATGCCGACCACGGTCCCGAAAAGACCCCAGAGCGGGCTGACCGTGGCGATCGTCCCGAGCGTCGTCAAGAAGCGCTCCAGATCGAGCGTCACGGCGCGGCCCGCTTCCTCAATTGCATCTTTCATGACGTAGCGCGGACTCTTGTGGTTGCGAAGTCCCGAGGCGAGTACCTGGCCAAGCGGGGAATCCTGGGAGAGGCGCTCGAGCATGTCCTCATTCACGCCCTGCCGCTGGTACGCCGTGACAACCTTTTCAAGCAGGTCGCTGGGTACGATTCTCTCCCTGCGCAGGATGATGAACCTTTCGATGATGAGCGCTACAGCGATGATGGATGCAACAAGAAGAAAATAGATCGGCCAGCCCGCAGCCTGGATGATGGCAAACAACAGGTTTCTCCGGGTCGTGCAAAAAACGCGCCCACTTTAGCCTGCGACCAGGGATTCGGCAAGACGAAACATTTCAAGAAGATGGGCGGCAGTGCCTTGAAGAATTGAAAAGAGTTGTTGCGACTCTCGTTCTCATAGCACGCGGTTTTTTCCACGACGCTTATCCACAAATACTGTGGATAAGGTTGTGCATACCCGCAGAAAAGCGTGCGTAAGTGAATCGTGCGAAAGGATTTTTCCATTTGTGATCAAAACTTGAACTAAAGCTTTTCTCTTTACCGCTCAAATAGTTACATACGGTACCTCCGCTTTCACCTGATCCGCACATAGAGAACTTGGGCAGCAGAACCGCCTTTGTGGATAGGTTACAATCGCCGCATGCCCGGAGAACAAGGACTGGCGCGGGTTTCCGCGCCCTCTCCAGCGGAAATTCTCACCGTTTCAGCCCTCACTCGAAGCGTCCGGGACCTGATCGAGCATCGCTATCCCCTCCTCTGGGTCGCCGGCGAGTTGTCCAATTTCACTGTAGCCAAATCGGGACACGCATATTTCGTCCTGAAGGACGAGCGTGCTCAGGTGCGCTGCGTCATGTTCAAACACCGAATGCAGCAGCTTGATTGGCAGCCTCGAGACGGCATGCAGATCGAGGCCCAGGTTCTCCTGACGCTATACGAGCCGCGCGGCGACTTCCAGCTCAATGTCGAAACGATGCGCCGCGCCGGACTCGGCGCCCTGTTCGAGGCTTTCTTGAGGCTGCGCGAGAAACTCGAAAGGGAAGGTCTGTTCGATGCGGAGAAGAAGCGCTCCTTACCCCGCTTCCCGCGTACGATCGGCGTGATCACGTCGCGAGGTGCCGCCGCGCTGCGGGATGTGCTCACGACGCTTGATCGGCGCAATCCTTCTGCCGCAGTCGTTCTCTTTCCGGTGAGGGTCCAAGGCGAGGGCGCCGCTGCCGAAATCGCCGCGGCGATCGATATCGCCGGGCGGCGCGGCGAGTGCGACGTGCTGCTGCTGGTACGCGGTGGCGGGAGCATCGAAGACCTGTGGGCTTTCAACGAGGAAATCGTGGCACGCGCCCTGCGCGCATGCCCGATCCCGGTGGTCACGGGCATCGGCCACGAGACCGACTTCACGATCGCCGACTTCGCCGCCGATCAGCGTGCTCCCACCCCGACCGCCGCAGCTGAAATGGTCAGCCCCGAACGCGCCCGGTTGCTTGACGCCGTTCATGCGTTGGTGGCACGTCTCGGTGCGAGCGCTCGGCACGAAATCGAAGGCCGGATGTTGCACGTCGATCACCTCGCGCGCCGGCTGGTTCATCCAGGCGCAAGACTGCGCGCGCAGGCTGATCTGCTCGCACAGATGCGGTTGAGGCTCGGGCACGCTGCCAGCCGGATCGTGCCGGAGCGGCGCTGGGAATTGGTTCAGCTCTTGCAGCGCAGCCAAGCGCAACTCCCCAATATCGAGGAACTCGTTGCGACCTCACTGCACCTGGCGGCACGACTGCGCGCCGCGACGCATGCAGCGATCGAACGCGCAGCCTCGGTTTGCTCACGTCTGAACGCCAATCTTTCGCACTTGGATCCCACTGCCGTGCTCGAACGCGGCTACAGCGTGGTCCGGGATGCTTCGGGCCGGATCGTGCGGCGCAGCGCGGACCTCGCCCCCGGGGATCTCCTTGACATCACGTTTGCCGAGGGCGGTGCCGTTGCGCGCGTGGAGCGCTCGCGGCGGAAGCCTTGACCCGGGAAGACAAGCTTTGGAAGGTCTGGTGGATCGCTGGTATCCCGGTAGCCTGGCTTGTCGTTGGCCTGGTGCTGCTCGCAGAAGGGGCGCATTCCGCGGGTTACCGCGGGGCAGGAGACTTGCTGGAGGTGACGCAGTTTCTCATCTACTTCGCCTGGTTCAGGCTTGCCTGGCGGGCGTCCCGCAACATCGGGCATTCAATATTAAGGCCAGCCGCACAGGGCGTGCTCGCGACGGGGCTCGTATTTTCCGCGATGTTCTAGTAGTCCGCTTGCCATCGGAGCTACTTTGGACAGAGAATACGCGGGGCGCGCCGCTGCAGCCCGATCAACGGGAGAACCACCATGAAGAATCCGCTTGATTCACTCTGGGGAACGATCATTTCCGGCCTGATCCTCACCCTGATCCTTCACTACGCCGTCAAGTATTACCTGGGAGGCTGACCATGGACTGGGTGCCCGCAAGCTCTCGCTGGATCCACCTCCTCGCAGGTGTGATGTGGATCGGCCTGCTCTACTACTTCAACTTCGTCAACGTGGCCGCGGCGAAGGCGGCTGCGGCCGATGGCACCGCCGCCGGCATCTCCAAGCACGTCATGCCCCGCGCGTTGCTCTACTTCCGATGGGCGGCCGTTGTAACCTGGCTTTCCGGGGCAGCGCTCCTGGGATCCAATTTCGGCTTCGCGTTCCTCCTGCAGAAATCCCATGTTGCGATCGGCATAGGTGCCTGGCTCGGCACGATCATGCTGATCAACGTCTGGGGGCTGATATGGCCCAATCAGAAAAGAATCCTGGGGATGGTGCCCGCGACCGACGAGGAGAAGAACAAGGCGCGGCGCCTCGCATTCCTTGCCTCGCGAACGAATACGATGCTCTCAATTCCGATGTTGTATTTCATGGCCGCGGGAGCACACACGGCGCTATTCTTCCGCTAGCCTGTTCGACCAAGAGAAAAACGGGTGGCGCGAGCCACCCTTTTTTTTGCCCTACGAACTCAACGCGCTGCCGGGGCCTTGTCGAGTCCGAGGATGCTCGCACCCGCCTTGATCCCTCTTGCGGAGAACCACCCCTGGGTCATCTCCAGCGCGAATTTGGCAGGCGCTACCGCGCAATGCGGGGTTTCGGTCTGGGGTTGCATGTCCGAAATGCTGACGATTTTTCCCTTTTCGTCAAGGAAAGCGACCGAGAGCGGGATCAAGGTGTTCCTCATCCACATGCAGTGAACCTCGGCCCGAGGGAATAAGAAGAACATGCCTTCGTTTGGACCGAGCGATCGCCGAAACATGAGCCCCTGCGCGCGCGTCTCGAACGTGTGAGCAACTTCGGCCCGAATGAGGTGAATGCCGGCTGAAAGCTCCATGGTCGGCAACTGAGCGAAGACGACGTTCGCGGCCATTGCGGCCACGGTGGCGCCCACCGCCGCGAGAACCCACCTTGCCATATCTGCCATACCTTGCGGAAGAAACAAAAAAAGGCAGGGACTCGAACCCTGCCTTGGTTTTGCCAGGTCGCGACCTACTTCTTCATTTCGTCCTTCTTGGCGTCTTTCTTCGGGGCGGCCTTCTTCGGGGCGGCCTTCTTCGGGGCGGCTTTCTTGTCGCTCTTCTTCGCTTCCTTTTTCGCCTCTGCCTTCTTTTCCATCGGCTGGGCGCCGGTGTGGGACGCGGCCAGAGCCACGCCGCTCGAAACGGCAAACACGGCGGCCACCAGGATGGAGATCAGCTTCCTCATGTTTTCCTCTCTGTGAAGTTAAGGATCAGTCTACGACCAGTCCTTTGCTTCGGAACCAGTCCCTCCCACTAACGCCCTGTCGGCTCGGAGGTTGACACAGTCACAAGAGGAACTCAAGCCTGCGCGACTCCAGCCGACGAAATTTCCTTTTAAGAATCAACCAGCTCGACAAAACACGCGCATCCTTCTCCAGGAAAGACCTCATGCAGCGATTCGCTATAATGCCGCCCAATCAAGAACGAAACACCCGCCTATTTTGCGGCCACTGTGGCACCGCAGGCCGCGCTGAACGATTCCTTCCGTAGTCAGATTGCAGTCGATCCTCCCCTACCTCGATGTCGAGCTGAAGTACTACGATCTCGGCGTCGAGGCGAGAGACAAGAAGTGATCAAGTTCGCTGAGGCTCTCGAAAAGGTCTGCATTGATGTAGTGGAGACCGGCAAGATGACGAAGGACCTGGCCATCCTGATCCGCCCGGACCATCCCTTTCTCACCACCAACGAGTTCATGAACGCCGTGGACACGGAGCTCAGGCGGCACATGTACTGACACGCATGCTCGCCATCGGGAAAAGCCTCCCGATGGAGGTTTTTCTCGGTTCAAATCAACCCCCGACCCCGGTTATCCGAGGCCGAAATCGAACGGGGACCTGAAGCGTCGGGCGGCGACACCGCCCAAGCGAGTCGCGAGCTGTCAGCTAGCGGACTGGATGTTCGAAGCCTGCTTGCCTTTCGGGCCTTGCGTGACTTCGAACTGGACCTTCTGTCCTTCCTTGAGCGTCTTGAAACCACTCATCTGAATCGCGGAGAAATGCGCGAACAAATCCTCCCCGCCGTCGTCCGGGGTAATAAAGCCATAACCCTTGGCATCATTGAACCACTTAACCGTACCTGTTGGCATAGACCCTTCCTGAATTTTTGAAACCGAGAAACGTCCCAACTATGCCTGTACTTCAACGCAGCAGAGGGATTTGACGCCTGCAAACCGCATGGAGGACAAACACAGGGAAGCCTTTTACGCGCTTTGTACAGCGGCGTCAAGTGCCCCAAGGAGCCTCAACCCCTTGTTCTGCCGAGACGTTTGAGGTTGAATGAGGCAGCGGGTATCTTCGAACGGAGGCGTTACCCACTAACAGGATGCAGCATGAAGCTCGCGGCTTTTCAGCCACAACAGTGGCGACGGTTTGACGGAGTGACTCTTCTGACATAAGTTGTAATGTATGGCAACGCGTACGCGAGAAGGCGCCTTACTCGAGGCAAAGAAGGCCAAGCTCAAACCGCCTCCCCTGTTCAAGGTCATTTTGCTGAATGATGACTACACCCCGATGGAGTTCGTTGTCATAGTCCTGCAGAAATTCTTTTCCATGACCCGGGAAAAGGCGACGCAGGTCATGCTCAAGGTCCATCGCGATGGGATGGGGATCTGCGGGACTTATCCGAAGGACGTCGCCACGACCAAGGTCGAGCAAGTCGTCGGCTATGCACGCAGGAACCAGCACCCGCTACAATGCGTGATGGAGCCCAGTTGATTACCCAGAGGATGCTTGGATAACAGATGATCGCTCAGGAACTCGAAGTCAGCCTTCACATGGCATTCGTGGAGGCGCGTCAGAAGCGGCATGAATTTATCACCGTCGAGCACCTGTTGCTGGCGCTGCTGGACAACCCGACCGCCGCTGAGGTATTACGCGCCTGCGCCGCAAACATCGATGAGTTGAGAAAAGCGCTCGCGGATTTTATCTCCGCGCACACGCCCACGGTTGCCGGCACCGAGGAGATCGACACCCAGCCGACGCTGGGCTTCCAGCGCGTCATCCAGCGTGCCATCCTGCACGTGCAGTCCTCTGGCAAGAAGGAGGTCACCGGAGCGAACGTTCTGGTCGCGATCTTCGGCGAGAAGGACTCGCACGCGGTGTATTTCCTGCACCAGCAGGGCGTAACGCGCCTGGACGTAGTCAATTACATTTCGCACGGCATCACCAAGACGCCGGCCTCGAAGGAGGCGAAGGCGGGGGGCGAAGCCGAGCAGGAAACCGCAGGCGACGAGCAGCAGTCGGGCGGGGCGCTCGAAACCTACACGCTCAACCTGAATGCGCAGGCGCTCGTCGGCAAGATCGACCCGCTCATCGGCCGCGAGCGCGAAATCGAGCGCGTCATCCAGACATTGTGCCGCCGACGCAAGAACAACCCCCTGCTCGTGGGCGAAGCCGGGGTGGGCAAGACCGCGATTGCCGAAGGGCTTGCCCGCCGCATCGTCGAGGGTCAGGTGCCCGAAATTCTCACCCGTTGCCAGGTGTACATGCTCGACATGGGCGCGCTGCTCGCCGGGACCAAGTACCGCGGCGACTTCGAGCAGCGGCTGAAGGCGGTGCTCAAGCAGCTGGTCGACAACCCGAACGCAATCCTCTTCATCGACGAGATCCACACGCTCATCGGCGCAGGCGCCGCTTCAGGCGGGACGCTGGACGCATCAAACCTCTTGAAGCCCGCGCTCTCGTCCGGCGCATTGAAATGTATCGGTGCGACCACCTACAACGAGTACCGCGGAGTTTTCGAAAAAGACCACGCCCTGTCGCGGCGCTTCCAGAAAATCGACGTTCCCGAGCCTTCGGTCGAGGAAACCGTTGCGATCCTGCGCGGCCTGAAATCGCGCTTCGAAGCGCACCACGGGATCAAATACAGTGGCCCTGCGCTCACCAGCGCCGCCGAGCTCTCCGCCCGCTACATCAACGACCGGCATCTGCCCGACAAGGCCATCGACGTGATCGACGAGGCGGGCGCCGCGCAGAAGATCCTGCCCAAGTCCAAGCAGAAAAAGGTCGTCGGCAAGATCGAGATCGAAGAGATCATCGCCAAGATCGCGCGCATCCCGCCCGCCTCGGTGTCGCAGGACGATCGCGCGGCGCTCAAGAACCTCGACCGCGACCTCAAGGCCGTGGTATTCGGACAGCATCAAGCGATCGAAGCGCTCGTATCGGCGATCCGCACCGCGCGCTCGGGTCTTGCCAATCCGCAAAAGCCGATCGGCTCCTTCCTCTTCAGCGGTCCCACCGGCGTCGGCAAGACCGAGGTTGCCCGCCAGCTCGCTTACTGCATGGGAATCGAGCTGCACCGCTTCGACATGTCGGAGTACATGGAGCGGCATGCGGTTTCGCGTTTGATCGGCGCGCCTCCGGGATACGTCGGCTTCGACCAGGGCGGCCTGCTCACCGAAGCCGTTACCAAGAAGCCCTACGCGGTGCTCCTGCTCGACGAGATCGAGAAGGCGCACCCGGACATTTTCAACATCCTGCTCCAGGTGATGGATCACGGGACTCTCACCGACAACAATGGCAGGAAAGCCGATTTCAGGAACATCATCGTCGTCATGACGACCAACGCCGGCGCCGAGGCGCTCAACCGGCCGGTCATGGGCTTCACTGCCAAGAAGGAGCCCGGCGACGAGAGCGTCGAGATCAAGCGGCTGTTCTCGCCGGAGTTCAGGAATCGGCTTGACGCGACCATCTCGTTCAAGTCGCTCGACCACGACATCATCCTGCGCGTGGTGGACAAGTTCCTCATGCAGCTCGAGGTGCAGCTCCACGAGAAGAAGGTCGATGCAGTCTTCACCGATGCGCTGCGCGAGCATCTTGCCAAGCACGGTTTCGATCCGCTGATGGGCGCGCGACCGATGTCGCGGCTGATCCAGGACACGATCCGCCGGGCGCTCGCTGATGAGCTTCTCTTCGGCAAGCTGGCGAACGGCGGCAAGGTCACGGTGGACATCGACGCGAACGGCAAGATTGCGCTCAAGTTCTCTGAGGAAAAAGTGCCCGAGGTGGCCTCCGGAGACCTGAGCGTTTCCTGATGGGGAACCGCCGCAGGTAGCCCATCACGGCACTCTCGCCCCTTGACATTCCCCGCGGGGCGGATGGAAACTCGACCTCGCAAAACCCAAGAGGAGGGCCCATGGGTCGCGCAATGATTGCCGCCGCGTTCGTCACTGGCGCAGCTCTTGCCTCGCCGGTCTCGGCCCAAGGCACCGATCCGAATCTCGGCCGAAATCTCGCCGCAGCCTGCGCCAATTGCCATGGCACCAACGGCGTAAGCCAGCAGGGTATGCCGAACCTCGCCGGCCAGCAGGGGACCTACCTGGCCCAGCAGATGAAGGACTTCAAAGCCGGCGTGCGACCCACAACCATCATGCACCAGCTCGCGAAGGGCTATACCGACGAGCAGATCGACGCACTCGCCGCGTATTTCTCGGCGCAGAATAAGTAGGGAGCTACCATGGGCCGATTCAGCCGACGCGAGTTTCTGAAAGTCTCGGGCGCCACTGCAGTAGGCGCCGCGACGACTTCTGTGCTTCCGGGATGCGCGACGCAACCCGAAGCGCCGCCCAAACCGATCGGACGCGTCATCGTCATCGGCGGAGGTTTCGGCGGGGCAACGGCCGCCAAGTATTTGCGCATGTGGAGCGGGGGCACGATCGAAGTTTTCATGATCGAGCGCGGCAACGAGTTCATATCCTGCCCCACATCCAATCTGGTGCTGGGGGGCAGCAGGAAGATCGGCGACATCACGCGCAGCTACGCCAAGCTGCGCGACTACGGCGTTCAGGTGATTCGCGACGAAGTGACAGCAGTCGACACCGCCAAGAAGCGCGTGAGGCTACGCCGCATCGAGGACCTGCCCTACGACCGACTGGTCGTTTCGCCTGGCATCGAGCTGATGCATGACCAGATTCAGGGCTACGATGCCGAGGCGCAGAAGAAAGTTCTGCACGCCTGGAAGGCGGGCCCCGAAACGGTGGCGCTGAGACAGCAGCTCGAGTCGATGCGTGACGGAGGGGTCTACGTCCTTGCGGTTCCTCGGGCACCCTACCGCTGCCCGCCCGGTCCGTACGAGCGCGCATGCCAAGTCGCGTCCTACTTCAAGCAGGCGAAACCCCGTTCGAAGGTCCTGATACTCGACGCCAACGAGGACGTGGTCTCGAAAGGCGCGCTGTTCAAGGCGGCCTGGCGTGATCTGTACGGCGGCATGATCGAGTTCCGCGGCAACAACGAGGTCAAAGCCGTGGACGCGCGCGCGGGCACCGTAAAGACAGACTTCGACACGATCAAGGGTGATGTCCTCAACATACTGCCGCCGATGCGTGCAGGCGACATCGCCCGCGACGCCGGTCTCCTGACCGGAAACACCCGCTGGTGTGGGATCGATTGGCTGACCATGGAGTCACTCGCAAAGAAGGAAATCCACGTCCTAGGCGACTCGACGCTCTCGGCTCCAGCGATGCCCAAGTCGGGCCACATGGCGAACAACCACGCCAAGATCGCGGCGGCCGCGATCATTGAGCTCATGAACGGGCGTGCCCCGAATCCCCAACCGGTCATCGCCAACACCTGCTATAGCTTCGTCAGCGACAAGGAAGTGATCCACGTCGCTTCGGTTCACCGTTACGATCCGGCACAGAAAACGCTAACGGTCGTCCCAGGGGCGAGCGGCGTGTCCTCCAGCCGCAGCGACATCGAAGGCGCCTACGGCTGGGCGTGGGCTCAGAACATATGGGCGGACATGCTGGGCTAAAGCCCAGCATGTCCGCCCATATGTGTTCTTCGCCCTTCTGTAAGTTATGAACGGAGGGAGAGGGAGAACCCTCTCCCTCCGTTACCTTCCTCTCCCCGCGCCCCAGCACGTCACAGCGTCGTATCCTCAGCCAGGCATAGGCACGCGTACCCTGCGTTCGAGCCAGCGCTTGCGGCTCGCTTCGGAGAACCCCGCCGTCTTGAAGCCGAGAGCGGTTGACCGGCGCCAGAACAGGGCTTTCAGCGACTCGTCGTCAAGCTCCGTAGCGGTGAGGCGCCGCACCCTGTCTCCTTCCAACGCCGCCACCGGCAACCCGTCGCGAAAGAGCACCCGATTGTTGGCGATCGCCGCGACGCGAGCCTCCGGGGTCACGATGCCGACGAGGTTGAGCGGGTCGGCACCGCAGATCGCAACAAACTCCCCATCCCTCTCGCTCCTGCGCACCGCGCGCAGGCGGCCCACTGCATCGGGCAGCGCAAACTGCTCGCCGCCGAACCCTGAAACGAACCGCCCGCCCCGGATCTCCCCGCGCGCTTCGAGCCGCCGGTACACCATTGCGAGTTCCCGCCAGGTGGGCAGCCGCGACTCGCGCACAAGAAGCGCCCGGAACACCACGCCGTAGCGGGTCAGCAGTGCTCGCGCGATCGTCTCGATGCGCTTTCCGTCCTCGACTGCCGCATCGCCCCGCAGCAACGCCCAGCGTCCGGCGGTGTCCACTTCGTAGCTGTGCCGGCGACTGCGCGAGCGCCGCTTGTGCTTGTCGGATGGCGCGAGCAGCGCGCGCAAACCTCCGAAGCTGTCAGCGGTGACCAGGCCCGAGCCCGCGAGCTCACCGAGCGAGCGCTCGGCGTGCGTGCGCAGCTGCCCGGTGGCGGACACGATCTCATGGAAAAACGATGCACCCCGAGAGCGCAGTGTCTCGTACACGGCACTCGCCTCAGAGCTCAACTCGCCGGTTTCCAGGTCGGCTGAGGGGCGCCACAGCCCTGCGTGCTCGCGCAGCATCAAAGCGATCGGCGAACTGCGCAGCGGTGCCTTGCCTGACCCATTTGCTGAAGAGAGCCGGCCCCAAGCCACCCGCCCGGAGAGGCAAAGCCTGTCGATGAAATCGGGTTCATAGTCCTGCACGCGCGCCGCGAGCACTTCGTGCTCCCATGCGCCGGCCGGGACTTCGTAGCCGTCGAGCTGCTCCATCACCGCAGCAAGGCCCTCGAAGCCCTTCAACCTGGTTTCGCCTGCAACGTGCTGCCAGTGCAGCAGGAACCGCATGAAATCCGCGGCACTGACGGGCTCGATTTCCGCGCGCAACCGATTGAGCGTGTAGCGGTGAATGCGCGCAAGCAGCCTGCGGTCGCACCATTCGAGTTGGGGAGTGCCCGGCGTGAAACGACCGCGCAGCAGCTTGCCCTCACTTTCCAGCGCAAGCAGCACACTTTCGATGAGAGCCGTGTCGGCGAAACCGAGCGAATCGGCGAGCCCGCGCGCGGTCGCCGGACCGAGCACCTCGGTTCGCCCGCGAACGAGCTCGCGCGCCGCGTCCTCGCGGGTCCACGATTTGCGCAGACGCTCCGGGATCACCGGTACCGTGGATTGAGGAACGAGGACGTTCAATTCGTCGAAGCGCTCGACCGAAATCCAGTAGCCGCCGGCGTCGCAAGCGCGTCCTGTGGCGACCAGTTCGTCAAGAAGCGCGCGCCAGCCGGGCAAGGCTTCCTCCCCTCGAATGAACCCGGCGAGCAACAACGCGTCGTGCAGCTCGTCGGCGGTGTTCGCCGCTGGCCAGGCTTCGTCGCGCACACGGTCGATCGCGGCAGGGTCGAGTGCGCCAAGGTCGTCGGCGCCGCGCGGCTCGGTCGTGCGACGGGCATACACGGCACGCGTGCGGCGCTCTTCGAGCGGCGCGTCGTCGAGAAACGTGTAGACGGCGGAATTCAGGATCTCGTTGCAGAACACCGAAGGCTCGGGCGTATCGCGAGCGACACACCTCAATTCCCCGGCGAATACCCGCTCCAAAGTACGCACGAGCTGCGGGAGATCCATCGCCTGCTCGAGGCAATCGCGCACGGCCTGGTCCACGAGCGGGTGGTCGGGCAATTCGCGCGCGCCCTGGATGTTGTCGAGGCACGCCGCGGCATCGGGGAAGATTGCCGCAAGCAGTTCCTCGGCGATCATGCGCTGGATCTGGGCGGGCAAGCGCGCGCCGTTGCGGTTGCGAGGCACCGCAAGTGCGAGGGTGGTCGTCCAGCGCCAGCGCGTCTGGAATATCGGCGAGTCAAGCACCGCCTGGACGAGGGTCTCTCGCACCGTCTTCGGATTCAAATAACGGAATACCTCGGCAAGCGGAAACGAATGCGCCGGCCCGAGCGACAGGACCAGCGCCTCTTCGGTAGCAGCCGCCTGCAGCTCGAAATTGAAGCTCTGGCAGAATTTCTTCCTGAGCGCGAGGCCCCAAGCCTTGTTCACCCGGCTGCCGAGCGGCGCGTGAAGCACGAGCTGCATGCCGCCTGCCTCATCGAAAAAGCGCTCGAGCACCAGGGTCTCGGTGGTCGGCATGACACCCAAAACACACTCCCCCTCGACGAGATAAGCCGCGATCTGCTCAGCGCCCGAGCGCGAGAGCTCGTACTCCTGCACGAGCCACGCGACCGCATGGTCCAGCTCGTCCGGCCTGCGCGGCTGGTCGGGCCCAGGGAGCTTCGCGTCGGCGGCAGCGCGCAGCTTCGAGACAGCCGCGCTCATCTCGTGGCTGCGCGCAGGTGCTTCGCCCAGCCAGAACGGCATCGAAGGGGGCTGGCCTTGAGCGTCCGCGACACGCACGACGCCGTTGCCGATCTGCAGAATACGCCACGAGGTATTGCCGAGCTGAAAGATGTCGCCGGGCAGCGATTCGATGGCGAAGTCTTCGTTCAGCGTTCCGATGAACGTGCCCTCGGGCTCGAGCTGCACGCGGTAATCGAATACCTCGGGGATCGCGCCACCCGACATGATCGCGATCATGCGCGAGCCGCGCCGCTCGCGAAGCTTCCGGTGCACGGCGTCGTAATGGACGAGCGCCGCGCGCTGGCCGCGCTTGGTCGCATAGCCGTGCGCGAGCATGCTGACGACCTCTTGGAACGCCGCTTTTTCCAGACCGCGGTAGGGGTAGGCGCGGTGGAACAGCCCGAAAAGCGCGTCCTCGTCCCACTCCTCGGCGGCCGACTCGGCGACAATCTGCTGCGCGAGCACGTCGAGCGGCCTCTCCGGAATAAGTACGCGGTCGAGCTCGCCTTCCTTCACCGCCCGTAGCATCGCCGCACACTCGACCAGATCGTCGCGCGTGAGCGGAAACACGCGGCCCTTGGGCAACCCGCTCACCGTATGGCCGGACCGGCCGACTCGCTGCAGCAGCGTCGCGATACGATTGGGCGACGAGATCTGGCAGACCAGATCGACGTGACCGATGTCGATGCCGAGCTCGAGCGACGCCGTGGCCACGAGCACCCTGAGCTGGCCCTCGCGCAGCCTCGCTTCGGCCTCCAGTCGAGCTTCCTTGGCAAGGCTGCCGTGATGCGCGGCAACTTGCTCGGCGCCGAGGCGCTCGCTCAATTGAAAAGCCATGCGCTCGGCGAGACGCCGGGTGTTGACGAAGATGAGCGTGGTTCGGTGCGACTCGATCAGCTCGACCAGACGCTCATAGATTTCCTGCCAGACCTCTGTCGACATCACCGCTTCCAGGGACGAGCCGGGCACCTCAATCGCGAGGTCGATGTTGCGCTTGTGGCCACGATCGACGATGGTGCAGTCAGATGCCTCAGAACCGACGAGGAACTGCGCGACTTCCTCGATCGGCTTTTGTGTGGCCGACAACCCAACGCGCTGCAAGCGCCGACCGCAGACGTGATCGAGACGCTCGAGCGAGAGCGCGAGATGCGCGCCGCGCCGCGACTCGAGCACCGCGTGGATCTCGTCCACGATCACGAGGCGCGCGGTCCTGAGCATGTCGCGCGAGCGCTCAGCCGTAAGCAACAGGTACAGCGACTCCGGAGTCGTCACGAGGATATGCGGCGGAGTTCTCAGCATCGCGGCGCGCTCGGCTTGTGGCGTGTCACCGCTGCGCACCGCGGCAGTTATCCGCACGGGCGGCGCGCCCATCTCCTCAGCGATGCGGCGCATCTCCCGGCGCGGCTCGGCGAGGTTCTTGTGGATGTCCGCCGACAGCGCCTTGAGGGGCGAGACATAGACGACGCGCACCTCGTCGGGCAATTCACCCGCGTCCAGGCTTTCGCGCAGCAGCTGGTCGATCGCGGTAAGGAATGCCGCGAGCGTCTTGCCCGAGCCGGTCGGTGCCGCGATCAGCGTGTGGCCACCGGCCCGGATCGCGCGCCAGCCCTCGAGCTGCGCTCCGGTAGGCGGCAAGACTTCTCCGCCAGCAGGATCGCGGAAGCGCGTTTCCCACCAGCGTCTCAGGATGGGATGGAAGTCCTGGGGAAGCATACTTACACCTACTGTTCAACTATACAGGATCCGGGGCGTTGGGGTAACGGGGAAAGAAAGTCTTCCCTCTCCCCCGTTCGTCACTTACCGCCTTTAAGCTTTTCCTGTACTTCCGAAGCCTCCCGCACCGCGCTCGCTGGCGGAAAATTCCTCGACGATGTTCAGCTTCACCTGCACCACCGGCACCACGACGAGCTGCGCGATGCGCTCCATGGGATTGATCGTGAACGCCGCGCCCGACCGGTTCCACACCGAGACCATCACCTGCCCCTGGTAATCGGAGTCGATCAGCCCGACGAGGTTCCCGAGCACGATGCCGTGCTTGTGCCCGAGCCCTGAGCGCGGCAGGACCACTGCGGCGAGCCCCGGGTCGGAGAGGTGAATGGCAATACCACTGGGAAGCAGCTCTGCTGCCCCTGGCGCGAGCGTGAGCGGCAAATGGATGCAGGCTCGGAGGTCGAGGCCCGCAGCGCCGGCGGTCGAGTACTGCGGCAGTTTATCGCTCAGCCTCGGGTCGAGGATCTTTACGTCGAGGGTCTTCAAGCGAAGAGCCGCCTAATGCCGTGGCAGCATCTTCGCGATGTGCTCGATCAGTTGGCGTGCGAGCACGATCTTCGGCGCGAGCGGCAGCTCGTGCACGCCGTCCTCGTCGAAGAGCGTGAGCGCGTTGGTGTCCCTGCCGAAGGTCTCATGCGCGAGATTCGCGGCAAGCAGCGGGATTCCCTTCTTGCTGCGCTTTGCTCGGGCGTTCGTGACGAGGTCCTCGGTCTCAGCGGCAAAACCGACGCAGAATGGCCCCTTCGGCAATGCGGCCACTTCGCCGAGTATGTCGGGATTGGGGGCGAGTTCGACATTGAGCCCCCCATTGCCGCGCTTGATCTTGTGCGGCTTGGGATCGACTGGGCGGTAGTCGGCGACCGCAGCCACCGAGATGAAGACATCGGTTTGCTTCGCCCGCGCCATCACTGCCCGGTGCATCTCGCGCGCTGTCGTCACATCCACGCGCACCACCCCCGCGGGAGCAGGAAGCGCGGTCGCACCCGAGACGAGCGTCACATCGGCTCCAGCCTCCACCGCGGCCTGCGCCACGGCGTAGCCCATCTTGCCCGAACTCTGATTGGTCAGGCCACGCACCGTATCGATCGGCTCATAGGTCGGTCCCGCCGTGATCAGCACTTTTTTTTTCGAGAGCGCCTTGGGTGCGAGCGCCGCGGCGACTCCGGCGAATATCTCTGCGGGCTCGAGCATCCGCCCCATGCCGCCCTCGCGATCGGCGTGGTCACCCTCCGTCGGGCCGAGGAAACCGACGCCGTCTGCGCGCAAGCGCTCGACGTTGCGCTGAGTCGCCGCGTTTTGCCACATCTCGACATTCATCGCCGGCGCCACCAGCAGCGGGCAGCGGCGAGCAAGGCACAGCGTCGATAGCAGATCGTCTCCGAAGCCGTTCGCGAGCTTCGCAAGGAAGTCGGTCGTGGTGGGCGCGATCACGATGATGTCCCGGTCGCGCGAGAGCTCGATGTGACCCATGCTGTCGGGCACGCGCAGGTCCCACATGTCGGTAAAAACGGGCTTGCTGGACAGCGCCTGCAGCGTCGTCGGCGTGATGAACCGGCACGCGGCCTCGGTCATGACAACGCTCACGTCGGCGCCTGCCTTGACCAGAAGGCGCGTCAGCTCGGCCGCCTTGTACGCGGCAATTCCGCCCGTGACCCCGAGGAGAACCTTCTTTCCCGAAACGTCGGTCATCGCAAATATGAGCCGCGCGTTAAGCCTCAAAACGTCGATTTTAAGCGAATTCCATGGCGATTACCGACTGGCCCGTGCAGGAGCGCCCGCGCGAGCGCCTGCTTGCGCTCGGTGCCGGGTCGCTCGCCGACGCCGAACTCCTCGCAATCCTGCTTCGCACCGGCACCAAGGGCAAGAGCGCGGTGGACGTTGCGCGGCAGTTGCTCGGGCGTTTTGGGTCGGTGTCGGCACTCCTCGAAGCCGGACCCGCGGGCCTCTCTGAAACGCCGGGCCTGGGCAAAGCCAAGCTCGCCCAGCTCCAAGCAGCCCTCGAATTGGCGAAACGCGCACTCAGGGAAGATCTGTCCTCGCGCGACGCCCTCTCCTCGCCGCGGGTGGTGCGCGACTATCTGCGCCTTCTGCTCTCGGGGCGAGAACAGGAGGTTTTCGTGGTGCTGCTCCTCGACGCGCAGCACCGCGTGATTGCCTCCGAGGAGATGTTTCGCGGCACGCTCACGCAGACGAGCGTCTACCCGCGCGAGGTGGTCAAATGCGCGCTCAAACACAACTGCGCAGCCGTGATCTTCGCGCACAACCATCCCTCGGGCGTCGCGGAGCCGAGCCACGCCGACGAAATCCTTACGCGATCACTGAAAGCCGCCCTTGCTCTCGTGGACATCCAGGTGCTCGATCATTTCATCGTCGCGGGAACCCGCACGATGTCCTTTGCCGAGCGCGGGCTACTCTAGCGATTGCTTGATACGCTCGGGCTTCGCGCCTATAATGCGCCCTTTTCTCGCGGAGCATCGCATGGCGCGCGTCTGCCAGGTAACCGGCAAGAAACCCCAAGTGGGACATCACGTCTCCCACGCAAACAACAAGACCATACGCCGGTTTTACCCGAACCTGCAGTACCGCCGCTTCTGGGTGGAAAGCGAGAAGCGCTGGATAAGTCTGCGCGTGTCGAACGCCGGGCTGCGCGTGATCGACAAGAAGGGCATCGAGGTGGTGCTCAAAGAGCTGCGCGAGCGCGGCGAAGTCTAGCCCGAGGAGCCGCTAAGGTGAGGGAAAAGATCAAGCTTGAATCCACGGCCGGGACAGGCCACTTTTACACGACGACCAAGAATAAGCGCACCACACCCGACAAGATCGAGATGAAGAAGTACGATCCCGTGGCCCGCAAGCACGTGATCTACAAGGAAACAAAGATCAAGTAGCGGTAAGAGCCGGACGCGGCGAGCCGCACTGGTTTACCTCCGCGTGTTCGAACGGACGCAAGCGCCGGTCAACGCGCGGAAAGGAAAAAGCCCGCGAATGCGGGCTTTTTTTCAGTCTTCCCTGTAAACGGATCGGGAGTCAGCCGCCCCTCTTGTAGACGATCTTCTTCGTCCCGCCGTCGCAGGTTCCGACGACCTTTCCGTCCTCGGCCGCGTCTTTCTCCACGATAGTCAGCGTGAACTCCTTCACGCCGTTCTTCTTGATCTTCGCGTCGATCTCGGATTTGAGCTCCTCGCAGGGTTTCACCTGCGCAAAGACCGGTGAGGCCATCAACAACGATGCAACGATCGCAATAAAGCTCTTCATGTCCATCTCCTTTGCTCCCCCCTGCCGATAACAACCGCGAAACCCGGTTGCGGCGCATATGGTACTCGGAAGCGCGCTTGCGCGCTGCAGCCATTCGCGGTTCGCGGCGCCGGGAAACAAAAAACCCGCCGGAGGCGGGTTTTTCTCTTCCGCTTTCGCGGGAGGGACGATCTATGCGTAGCTGCGCAGCCGGCGCGAGAACTCCACGAGCGGGTGGATGCCGCTCGCTTCGGCTCGGTGGCACCAGTCCTGGAGCTGTCGCACGAGCTGCTCGCGTGACGCGCTGGAGCGCTCCCACAGCGAAACAAGTTCGGCTCGCATCGAGTACACCGTGTGCAGCGCGCGCGATTTCGACAATCCATGCCTCAGGTTTGCGCGATCGGTTTCGCACAGCGACTTTTCGTCGCGATGCAGCCAGCGCTTCAAACTCTGCAGCACGTGCACGTCGTGCGGAGCGAAGCGGCGCAGCTTGCCGAGCTCCTCGGTGTAGGTGTGCTTGAGCGACTTGGCGTACTTCGCCAGCACGTCGTAGCGGTGCGTGATCACGGCCTGCAGCGTCTCGGAGTCGACGGCCTTCGCCTCGGTGAAACGCGGCGTCGGCGCGACCTTCTTCACTTGCGCAAGGCCGAACGCCTCCAGCAGGCGAATGTACATCCAGCCGATGTCGAACTCGTACCACTTGTTGGAGAGCTTCGCCGAGGTCGCATAGGCGTGATGATTGTTGTGCAGCTCCTCGCCCCCGATGATGATGCCCCAGGGAACGATGTTGGTGCTTGCATCCTCGGTCGTCCAGTTGCGGTAGCCCCAGAAGTGACCGATGCCGTTGATCACACCCGCCGCCCAGAACGGGATCCAGGCCATCTGCACCGCCCAGATGGTGATGCCGATCGGACCGAACAGCACGATTCCGATGACCATCATCAGGCCGATGCCGAGCATGCTGTGCCCCGTATAGAGATTGCGCTCCAGCCAATCGTCCGGCGTGCCGTGGCCGTAGCGCTCGAGCGTTTCCGCGTTCCGCGATTCGCGCCGGTACAGCTCGGTGCCCTGGAACAGCACCTTGCGCAACCCCAGCACCTGTGGGCTATGCGGATCATCCGCGGTTTCGCACTTGGCGTGGTGCTTGCGGTGGATCGCCGCCCATTCCTTCGTGACCATTCCGGTCGTCATCCACAGCCAAAGCCGGAAGAAATGACTTGCGACCGGATGCAGATCGAGGGCGCGATGCGCCTGGCAGCGGTGCAGGAACACCGTGACGCTCACGATGGTGATATGCGTCAGGCCCAAGGCTACAAGCACGTAGCCCCACCAAGGAAGGTCGAAAACGCCTGAAAACAATAAGTTAAGCTCCATCAGGATCCTCTTTTAAGTGGATGGATTTTACGTGAATCCCGGCAAAGGGCAAGTGCGTAGTTCCCTACTTCCCGCACGGGGAATCCCCGATCCCGTTCAAAATACCCGCAAATTGGAAATCGGACATTCCGCATTGCGGAACGAAGCGTGAGGTTCCCTCGCCGTCACGCAGTGCGCTCGAAGACCGCTGCGAAAAAACCGTCCGTGCCGTGTCGGTGTGGCCAGAGCTCGAGATACTCCCCTATATCGAGGTCAATGCGCTGATTCTCAAGTACGTCGGCCGCCCGCCGCAGCGCGAATTGCTCGTGGCCGGCCAGGAAACTCTCCGCTACGGAGCGGTTTTCCTCATCGAGAATGCTGCAAGTCGCATAGACGAGCCTCCCACCCGGTTTCACGAGCCGGGCCGCCCCGGCGAGTATGGATTTCTGCTTTTCAACGAGATTCGCAACGTTCTCGGGGGTCTGCCGCCATTTCATGTCCGGGTCGCGGCGCAGCGTCCCCAGTCCGCTGCAGGGCGCGTCTACGAGCACCCGGTCGATCTTGCCCACGAGCCGCTTCACGCGCGCATCGTTGACGCCTTCGATCCGCTGCGGATGCACGTTCGACAGCCCCGAGCGCGCGAGCCGTGGCTTCAAGCCCGCGAGCCGCTTCGGGGAAATATCGAACGCGTACAGGCGCCCAGTCGAGCGCATCAGCGCACCGAGCGCAAGTGTCTTGCCTCCGGCACCCGCGCAGAAATCCACAACCATCTCGCCGCGCTTCGGCGCAACCAGATGGCAAAGCAATTGGCTCCCCTCGTCCTGGATCTCGACAACGCCCTCCAGGAACAGCGGATGCCTGCTGATCTGGGGCTTACCCTCGAGCCGGATACCTTCGGGCGAGTACGGTGTTGCCACGGCCTGAAGCCCGTCTGCGGCAAGCCGCTCGAGCACCGCCTCGCGCGAAACTTTCATTGGATTCACGCGCAGATCGAGCGGCGCACTCTGCAGGAGCCCTCTCGTCAGTTCGAGCAGCGCCCGTCCATCGAAGCGCCCGCGCAGCCGCTCGATCACCCAGTCTGGAAGCTCGCATTCAATTTCGAGAGGCTGCGGCGCGCGCGCCTCGCGCTTCACCGCGGCGAGCCATTCGGTTTCGTCGCCGCGCAGCCAGGGATCGAGTTCACGCAAGTTTGCTCCGAGCAGTGCCGTCCAGGTTGCAAGCGCGAGGCGCCGCGGGCTTGCAGTCGCCGCGATGCGCTCGAGCAGCCGGCGGTGCCTCAGCGCCGCGTATACGGAATCTGCGATAGTCGCGCGGTCGCGTTGGCCGATTTTCTGGTGGCTGCGGAAAAACGCCGAAAGCAGTGCGTCCGCGGGTTGCTCGAGCGGCAGCACGGCCGCAAAGGCCGCAGTGCACGCGTCGAGCAGCGGGCGCGAGAAGCGCATCAATCGCCGATACGCGTGACGATCTGGTCGGAGCGCGTGCCGTCCTTTTCCACGACCAGAACGCGCACCGGCAGAAAATCGCGATCGGCAGCGAACCAGATATCGGTGGCCTTGTCGTCGGGGCCGTCGGGTACTTTAGTCACGCGCAGCGTCGGGATCTCTCCCGCAGGTGTGGCCAGCTTTTCTTTGCCGACGACGGTGAAGCGGAAGGGCGTGAGTCCCCTGCCGTCGGCTCGCGTCACGTCGTACTCCTTGCTCTTCGGCGGCACGAAAGCAAAGCTGTAGGCGAGACTCAAGGGGTCTTGCGCCGTCGCCGGCATCTTGAGCGTCTCCGACTTCCCCTTGCGTTCCTGCGTCACCGAGCGCGTCTCCCAGTCGAACTTCGCCGACACGGCCCAACTGCTGCCTCGCTGATCGCGGAACTCGTCGGGCCTGAGCCCCTGCGGCGTGATGCGGCCGCGGCTGGTGCGCTTCAACGACCCGAAAATCGCCAAGATTCCCCTTCCTTTCATCTCGGAGGTGATCGTGTAGTTGCGACCGTCGTGCTCGAGGATCTCCACGACGTCCCCCAGGACGGTGCCGTTGCGGACCATCTGATAGTTGAGTGTGACGCGCTCGGGCGGCGAAGCGTGCGCCGCCAAAGCCCACAGGGCGAGCGCGGCGAGACCCGTGCGGCATATCGATGTGGGGCTGATGATCATTCTTCGATGAGCAGCGCTTGCGGGACGTCCGATCCGCTGACGCGCACTACACCGTTCTCTACCACCAGCCGGCCCTCGACGAACCAGCGTGCGGCAAGCGGATAGACCCGGTGCTCCTGACGCAGCACCCGCGCAGCAAGCGACTCTTCGGTATCGTCGGAGCGCACCGCCACGGCCGCCTGGGCGATGATAGGACCGTGATCGACTTGCGGCGTGACGAAGTGCACCGTGCAGCCGTGCAGCTTCACGCCTTCCTGGAGCGCGCGCCGGTGGGTGTGCAGCCCGGGAAACGCCGGCAGCAGCGACGGGTGAATGTTGACGAGTCGGCCCGCGTAGCGCCGCACGAAATCTCCTCCGAGGATGCGCATGAAGCCGGCGAGCGCAATCAGGTCGGGCGAGTGCGCGTCGATCGTCTTGGCGAGCGCGGCATCGAAAGCCTCGCGCGCGGAAAACTCGCGGTCGTCGACGACTTGAGTGGGAACGCCCGACTGGACGGCAAACTTCAGCCCTCCCGCGTCAGCGCGATTGCTGATCACCGCGGCGACTTTCGCGCTGAGTCTTGCGCGCACGATCGCCTCCATGTTGCTGCCGCGACCGGAGATCAGGATGACGATGTTCTTCACGCTGCCTATTCTACGGTGCTTGCGCGATCAGGCGCCCGCGCGCGGGAGTCCCGGCAGCTTCTGCAGACCGTCCGCCTCGAACAACTCCTGAAGCTGCGCGGCCGCCTCCCTGGACGTCTGGATGAGTTGCGCCTCGTCGTGCTGTACCGCGTATTGCGCTTCGAGTTGCTGCTCGTCGTGTTGCCTGAACAGGGTCACCGCACGCTCCGAGGCCGCGATGCCGAACCCGAGCGAGAGCAGTGCGCGCCGGGCCATATCCAGGCTCGTCGGAAACGTCTCACGCCAGATAAGCTTCACGCCGAGGTCGCGGAGCCGGAACAAGTGTACGCGGTTGCGCGCGCGCGCGAGTATCGGCACGTGCGGAAAATGCCGCCGCACTACTTCAGCCGTCTTGACCGATGCCTCGACGTCGTCGATCGCCAGAACGAAAAGCTTCGCCTCGCCCGCTTTCGCCGCCTCGAGCAGCTCGAGCCGCGACGCGTCCCCGTAGTAGACCTTGCTGCCGAAGCGTCGTACGAAATCTACCTGCTGATAGCTCGCTTCCAGCGCAGTGAACGGCACGCCGCACATGCGCAGCACGCGCGAGACGATCTGTCCGATGCGACCGTATCCCGCGATGATGACCGGATTGCCCGGCCCCGCGATCGAGTCGAACTCGGGCGCGGCATGCCGGTCCAGCCAGCGCAAGAGGGTGCGCTCGTGCAGCTCGAATGCGAGCGGGGAGAGCAGCATCGAGACAGTCACGACTACGACGAGTAGCTGCGCGGTTCCGGACTCAAAGACGCCCAGCGCGCCGGCCGCGACGAAGAGAACGAAGGCAAACTCCCCGCCCTGCGACACCGCGACTGCCAAGCGCTGCGCCGTGCTGTTGCTCGCGCCGCCGATCCTCGCGATCCCGTACATCAAGGCGGACTTTGTGAGCATCAAACCCGCGGCCAATCCGAGCACCGTGAGCGGACGCTCCAGGACGAGCGCGAGGTTCGCGCTCATGCCCACTGCGATGAAAAAAAGCCCGAGGAGCAGGCCCTTGAAAGGCTCGATGTCGGCTTCCAGCTCGTGCCGGAACTCGGAATCGGCAAGCAGCACACCGGCGAGGAATGCGCCAAGCGATGCGGACAGGCCGATCTTCTCCATGAGGAGTGCCGCGCCGACGACGAGCAGCAGCGCCGCGGCGGTGAACACCTCGCGCCCGCCGTAGCTCGCGACCGCCTTGAGCGCAGGGCGTACGATTAGACGGCTGGCGACGATGACGACCGCGATCGCTGCAAGTCCTTTCAGGGCCGGCAGCCACCCGCCCGCGGCACGCACACCCGTGTCGCCGAGCAACGGTAGGAGCGCAAGCATCGGGATCACCGCAAGATCCTGGAAGAGCAGCACCGCGAACGCCTCTCGACCGTGACGCGTCGCGAGCTGCTTGCGCTCGGCAAGCGAAGCGAGCACGAGCGCCGTCGAGGACATCGCAAGGCCAAAACCCGCGACGAGCGCCGTCTGCCAGGACAAGCCGAATGCAAAGCCCAGGGCGAAGAGCGCCGCGCCGGTCGCAAGCACCTGCGCCCCGCCAAGACCGAATACAGGCCGGCGCAGCACCCAAAGGCGGCTCGGCTGCAACTCGAGGCCGACGAGGAAGAGCAGCAGCACTACACCGAACTCGGCGAACTGCAGGGTGGACTGCACTTCACCAATCATGCCGAGGCCCCAGGGGCCGATCAGCATGCCGGCACCAAGGTAGCCGAGCACGGCCCCGAGCTTCAAGCGACGGAACAGCGGCACGAGCAGCACCGCGGTGAGAAGAAATATTGCTGCCTGTTCAAGGAAGTGCATGGCGGCGGCCCAGGGAAAAAGGGATTCGCCGCATTATGCGCGGGCGGCGCAACGCGCGAAACCAGCTTGGCAATCGCCTGTTAGTTTGCGGGCATTCCCGCGACCGCGGTAAGCATGCTCACAGACCCGAGATCGTAGCCGTCCACGGCGAAGGACATCGTCTCGTCCTCGCTTTGCAGCGCCGCGACATAGAGTAGCGGCAGGTAATGCTCGGGGGTCGGGACCGACAACCGCGCGTCCTCGCCCAGGCGCTCGAAATCGACAAGCGTCGCGTGGTCGCGGGAGGCGAGCGCCTCGCGAACCCTCTCGTTGAAGCGTACAGACCAATCGTACGCCGGCCCGCCGTTGCGTTTCATCAACCCAAGGTTGTGCACGACGTTGCCGCTGCCCACGACGAGCACGCCTTCCTCGCGCAGCGGCGCGAGCCGCTTGCCTGTGTCGTAGTGGAATTGGGACGGCTGAGTGCCGTCGATGCTGAGCTGAACGACGGGGACGTCCGCGTCGGGATATGCGTGCTTCAACACCGACCAGGTCCCGTGGTCCAGACCCCAGGAGTGGTCGGGTTGCACCCCGAGCGGCGCAAGCAGTTCGCGCACGCGCGAGGCGAGCTTGGGATCGCCCGGCGCCGGGTATTGGACATCGAACAGCGCTTGCGGGAAACCATAGAAATCGTGGATGGTCTTCGGATTTTCCATCGCCGTCACCGCAGTGCCCCGTGTGTACCAGTGCGCGGAGACGCACAGGATTGCTTTGGGTGCAGTGATCGCTTCGCCGAGCTTGCGCCAAGCCTCCGTGTAGCTGTTGCGCGCGAGCGTATTCATCGGACTGCCGTGGCCGAAGAAAACGACCGGCATCTTGGAACCGTTTCGCGTCGCGCCAGCGCTCATGCGAGATCAAAGAGAAGGACTTCGGTCCCCTCGCCTTTTTCAAGGACGATCTCGCTGGCGCCGACCGCCTTGAGCGCGTCGCCCGCTTCCAGCGGCTGACCGTTAATTTCGAGTTTCCCGCGTGCCACGTGCACGTAGGCGCGCCGTCCCGGCTGCAGTTTGTGGACCGCGCGGTCCGCCCCATCGAGAAGCGCCGCGTAGAGAAGCGCGTCCTGGTGGATTTTCACCGAGCCCTCGCGGCCGTCGGGCGAAGCGACGAGCCTCAGTCTGCCTCGCTTGGACGCGGCGTCAAAGTGCTTCTGCTCGTAGCTCGGAGGAATACCGGTGACGTTGGGCTCGATCCAGATCTGGAGAAAATGCGTAACCCCGTCCTGCGCGTGGTTGAATTCGCTGTGCTGCACGCCCCTACCCGCGCTCATTCTCTGAACGTCGCCCGGCACGATAGCCGAGCCGTTGCCCATGCTGTCCTTGTGCGCGAGCGCCCCTTCGAGCACGTAGCTGATGATCTCCATGTCGCGGTGGCCGTGCGTGCCGAAGCCCGTGCCGGGCTGGATGCGGTCCTCGTTGATCACCCTGAGATGACCAAAGCCCATGTGCTCGGGATCACGGTATTCGGCGAACGAGAAGGTATGGTAGGAGCGGAGCCAGCCGTGGTCGGCATATCCGCGGTCCTTGCTTTTTCGGATTTCAATCATGGCGAGCTCCCGATTGGACTGGATGTTGGGGCGAGCAGATCGTTCATCAAGCGCTGATGATCTTCAAGTTGAATGCGCGCTCGACGAGCCAGATTGCCGCGATCGCAACGATCGCCAAAGAACCGGCGACGAAGACCAGGCGCCGGTAGAACCAGCTCGCCCGCAGCCAGTACGTGGCTGGAAGAAACGCACTCACTATCGCGAGCTGACCGAGCTCCACGCCAAGGTTGAAGCCGACGAGCGCCACGAGGAGCGCCCCCTGCGGCAGGCCAAGGTCCTTCAGGACGCTTGCGAAGCCGAAGCCGTGAATCAGACCGAAGGCAAAAGCGACCATCCAGCGCCGTCCGTGCACGACCGGAAAAACGTTGTTCAGTGCGGCAAGCAAGACCGAAATCGCGATCGCCGATTCGACCAGCCGCGAGGGCAGCGAGATCACGCCCAGCGCCGCGAGGCTGAGCGTGATCGAGTGGGCGACGGTAAACGAGGTGACGATCTTGAACACTTCCCAGAACGCCGGGGGAAAACGTGCGATCGGTTGCCAGCGCCCCCCTTCAAACGCGAATACGGCGGGCAAGAGAAGCGAAAGCAGGAAAAGTACGTGGTCGAAGCCGATCCAGATATGCCACACGCCCTCCCGGCCGTAGTCGAAGAACTGCGTGAGCGCCGAGATTCTCGCGAGCTCGAAGGACTGCGCCGGCCGCTCGGGGCTGAAGATCGCGGTGCTCGTCGCCGAGCCGTGTTCAAGGCGCAGCAGCCCCTTGTGCTGCGGATCGAGGTCGGCAAAGAGGCCGTACCCGATCTCGATCGTAGTGACTTCGGCCGGACAGCTTGCAGCGAAGCGCATGACCGAATAGGCACCGTCGCTGTGATCGTCGACGAGAAACTCGGTCGCTCGCGCGCTGCAATCGGCGCCGCCCGCGCGCAACTTCAGCCTCGCCAGCGTATAGGCAGCAATGTCGGCATGATGCGCCTTGACTTCGCCCCAGGTAACGTCGCCGTCGCCGTTGTCGTCCAGGCCGATCGCAAGCTCGAGGTCGCGTAGCGCGATATCCCACTGCCCGCTCACATTTACGCCCTCGACGCGGATAGCGAGGTAGCTGTCGCTGGGCTTATGCGCGAGCGCAAGCGGCGCAGTGAGCGCCAACAGTAAGGCGAGTAGCGTTCTCACCGCTTGAGCGCCCTCAGCTTCTCCGCAGTCTGGCGAAGACGTGGATCCTCGTGCCCTGAGCGCTCGAGCCAGTCGAGCGCCTCCTTCGCCCCCGAAGGGTCGCTTGTCGCGAGCGCCGTCTCCAGAAGAACGCGGGCATCGCGCGGCTCGCGCTGGGATTTCCAGTTCTCCTGCGCGAGAGCGAGCGCCCTTTCCTTCTGCCCGAGCAGATGCAGGTTGAAGCGCGCTTCTTCCTGCAGATGGAGCTTGTCGCCGCGCAGCGCGGCGGCGTCGAAACGCGCTTTAAGCGCCTGGATGTGCTCTTTCGCCGCCGGCGCATCAAGCACCTTTTCGGCGAGCGTAAGACGCAAAAGCAAAACGTCCGAGCGTACCCAGCCGCGAAGCAGTTCGACCACTTCGGCGGGCCTTCCCTGATCGAGCAGGAAATCGGCCCAAGCCGCGAGCAGGAACTGATCTCGTACTTCCAGGTCAAGCGCGGACCGAAAATGCTCCTCGGCCTTTCTTGCATCGCCCTGCCGCAGGGACATCTCGGCAAGCCGCGTCAACACCCAGACCTTCGCTGCGGACGAGACACCCGGGTCGCGCTCAAGCGCCGCAGCGAGCGTGCGATGCGCGGCAGCGGCCTTCCCGGTGGTTCCATCGACATAGGCCGCGCAGGCGACGGTGCCCAGCTCGGTCTCGATCCCTCGCAGCGCCTCGCAATCGGCGCGCGCGGCGGTATAGTCCGCCTGCACCATATGAATCGCGGCGCGCCAGGACCAGGCGAGCGCGTTCCTGGGTTCTTCGCGAGTCGCGGCTTCAAGATCCCTAAGCGCCCCGGAGAAATCGTGGCTGTACTGCTTGACTATCGCGCGCATGACGCGTGCACCGGTCGGCGCATCGGGCAAATCCCACCAGGGCTTGAGTGCGGCCTGGGCGTAACCGATGTAGCGCGGGTCGCCTTCCGCACCGGCAAGTTCGAAGTAGCGCTCGGCAAGCCGGAGCGCAACCTCCAGATCTAGTGGATCGCGGGCAAGCTCGGCGCGCAGCCTTTGCAGGTCGCGCGCGATGGGATCACCCGGCCTCACCGGGAGACGCTCGAGCACGGTCGCGTCGTCCTTGGGAACGTAGGGCGCGGCCTGTGCCGCGGCGGCGAACGAAGCGATCGTCAAAGCGCGCGCGATGTCAATGATCATGCCGATGATGAATGTCCGGAAAGTGCGGGTGGCTGTGGCCGAGCGGCTCATGTTGGTGAGCATGCGAGTGCGGTTCGACGCCGTTCCAGTCGAAGTCGTGCCGGTGGCGATGGTGCTCGTCGTGCAAATGCGAGTGGGCATGGGTGAGCGCTTCGTGCCTGTGCATGTGCTTGTGGCGCTCGGTGAGATGCAGGATGACGCCAGCCGCCATCAAGACCGAGGCGGTCCAGAACCAGACGTCCGGCGCCTCCCCAAGCAGCGCAAACGACAACGCCGCGCCGACGAACGGCGCGATTGAAAAATACGCGCCGGTACGCGCCGTGCCGAGATGGCGCAGCGCCACCACGAACAGGGCCAAACTGACCCCGTAGCCGAGCAACCCCACCAGAGCCGCCGCGCCCGCCAATTCTGGCGCCGGAAGTGCGGCTCCAAAGGCCGCCGCCACCGAGACGTTGACCGCGCCTGCCGTGAGACCCTTGATGCCGGCGATCTTGACTGCATCGCCCGAGGAGATCCTGCGCGTGAGATTGTTGTCGAGGGCCCAGAAAAAACAGGCGCCTGCCACTGCGAGCCCCGGCCAGGACAGGGCTAGGTCGCCCGGCCGCCAGCCTAGGATCACGCCACCGCACACGATCAGGAACATTCCGAACATCACGCGGCGGTCGAAATTCTCCCGAAACGCGAACCAAGCGAGAAGCGCGGTGAACACGCCCTCGAGGTTGAGGAGGAGCGAAGCGCTGGAGGCAGGGGTGGCCACCAGGCCGATCATGAGGAGCGCAGGTCCGACCACGCCGCCCGAGAGGACGGCTCCGGCGAGCCACTTGGTGTCGCCCGGCGCGAACCGGGGTCGCTCGGCCCCTGGCGCAGCCGGACCACGCAGGACGAGCCACAAACCCAAGCCCAATCCCGATCCCGCGTAGAGGAGGCCGGCCAGCATGACCGGCTCGATTGCTCCCACGAGCAGCTTGGCAATCGGTGTGCTTGCCCCAAAAAGAACCGCAGCCGCGAGGGCGTGGTGGATGCCGGTACTCATGCGGTGGCCAGAGATCCCGGTCCGCAGAAAGACAATAGGGTTCCGGGCGTTTCATACACGGAGTCGACACGACCAGCCACCTCCATGAAAACCTTCGCGTTTTCAAGGTTCTCTGATAGCATAGGCGCTGGTTGACCGGCTTCCGGTGACCGGACTATTCCAAAAAACGCTCAGAGGAGACATCAGATGAAGAAGTTTTTTTCGTTGTTGACAGCCGCGGTCTTCGCTCTTTCGAGCGGCTTTGCCGTCGCGGCGTCCCACGCCGGCGCCCAGCCGATGAAGAAAGATGAGATGAAGAAGGATGCGAAGAAGGGCGACAAGAAAGCCGCCCCGAAGAAAGACGCCTCGAAGAAGGCCGCCCCGAAGAAGGACGCCTCGAAGAAGGCCGCCCCGAAGAAGGAAGGCGACAAGAAGTAGATTCCGCAGCACATCGAAAAAGGCAGGGACCCCCCTGCCTTTTTTATTTTCTGCGTTTCCCGGCATCTCCCGATCCGGAGGCCGATAACGGCCGTTTACGCCTGCGCGGCGGGCTTGTCCTCGCGCTCGACCAGTTCCTTGCGCACCTCCGCCATGTCGAGTTCCTTGCCCTTCGCGATGACCTGCTCGAGCGCCGAGCCGGGAATCGCTCCCGCTTGGGAGAAAAGGATCACCTTCTCGCGGAACAGCATCAGGGTGGGTATCGAGCGGATGTTGAACGAGGCGGCGAGCTCCTGCTCTTCGTCGGTATTCACCTTGCCGAAAATGATGTCGGCGTGCTTTTCCGAGGCTGCCTCGAATACCGGCGCGAAGCCCTTGCAGGGCCCGCACCAGGGCGCCCAGAAATCGACGAGGATCATGTCGTTACCGTTGACGACCTCCTCAAAATTATCCTTGGTCAGCACCACCGTTGCCATACGAAAGTCTCCGGGATTCGTTGAACGGCCAGCAGTATAACAGGGGTGTTTACGTCCCAAGTTACCGCAACCCTTTGAGAAACTCCGCGATCGAACGCCAATACTCGGGCCCGCCTGAAATGCTGTCGTGATCGGATCGGGGAACTTCACGCCAGGCCTTTGCACCCCGCCAAGCTTCGAAAAGGGCGCGCGAATGCGCGGACGGGATGATCCGGTCTTCGGTCGCCACCAGACACAAAAGCGGGGCCTCGATCTGCGGTGCGCGGGCCAGCGAGTCGAAGCGATGGCGCAGCATGAGAGACACCGGCAGAAACGGATAGTGGCGCTTCGCAACCTCGGCGATGCTGTCATAAGGCGACACGAGAATCACCCCGCGCAGAGGGCGATGCGCCGCAAGGTGAACCGCGACCCCGCTGCCAAGGCTGCGCCCCATTGCGACGATGCGCTCGGGGCTCACGTCGGGGCGCCGCTTCGCGTAATCGTGAATCAGGAGCGCGTCCTTGAAGAGTTCCTCCTCGCCGGGCTTGCCTTCGCTTTCTCCGTAGCCGCGAAAGTTCACGAGCAGCAACGACCAGCCTGCGAATTGGTCTGCCATCCCGGCAAGCCAAGAGATCTCCTCCGCATTCCCGCCGAAGTAGATGACCAGCGGAGCGGGCGTTCCCGCGCTCTTCACCATCCAACCGCGCAGTCTTATTCCGTCTGCGGTGACAAGCGTCACCTCCTCGACGTTGGGGCGCGGCGCGGGGCGGGACTCCAGCGACCGTGGGAAAAACAACATCCGCTCTTGGAAAAGCCACATGAATAGCGGCACCCCCAGAGCGACACTGACGACGATCCTGGAGAGCGACCCAGTCATCAGTGCAGTTTAACGCGCGGCTCGGTGCCGCGTTTGAGGAACCGCGCCAGGGAATCGAGCACGACGCCGACCGGACCGTGCAGAGCATACAAATGCATCTTGTACAGCGAAAGGTACATCAGTCTCGCGAACCAGCCTTCGATGCGGTAGCTCTTGCCAGAGAGGAAGCCCATCAGCGATCCGATGGTGCTGTATCGGCCGAGTGACACGAGCGAACCGAAGTCGCGATAGCGGAACGGCCGCGCCGGCTGTCCTCGCAATCTGCGCTCGATCGTGCCCGCTAGGTGGGAGGCCTGCTGGTGCGCGGCCTGCGCGGCGGGAGGCACCGGCGGGTGCTTTCCCTCGCGCGGAAAGGCCGAACAGTCTCCCAACGCGAAAACATTTGCGTCGCGCGACGTCTGCAGTGTCTGCAGGACCACGAGCTGGTTGAGGCGATTCGTCTCGAGCCCGTCGAGATTCCCGAGGATTTCCGCCCCTTTGATCCCCGCCGCCCAGACCACGAGGTCGGCGGGAAAGGAACTGCCGTTCTTGGTCCTCACCCCCCCGGCGGTCACCTCCACCACCTGCTCGGAGCACAAGACCTCGACACCCAGTCCATCGAGGGATTCGGTCAGCGCCGTTGCGATGCGTTCCGGGAGCATCGGCAGGATGCGCGGGCCGCCATCGATCAGCGTGACATGGAGAAACCGCTCCGGGTCGATGTTCTCCAAGCCGTAGGCGGCGAGCACGCGCGTCGTGTTGTGCAGCTCGGCGGCGAGCTCGACGCCGGTCGCGCCGCCGCCGACGATCACTACGCGCAGTTGCGCCGGCGCATCGCTCGGCCGGTAGTTGGCTTGAATACAGACGTTGATCAACCGCCTGTGAAAGCGATCGGCCTCGGTCGCCGATTCGAGCGCGTATGCGTGTTCGTCGACGCCGGGAACGCCAAAGGTATTCGCGACGCTGCCGATGGCGACCACGAGCGTGTCATAGCGCAGCGTGCGGCGCGGGATGACTTCACCCCCGCGCTCGTCCAGAATCGGCGCAACCACGATCTCGCGGCGTACGCGGTCAAGGCTCTCGAGCGCCCCGCAGCAGAAGATGAAGTAATGCCAGCGAGCCTGCGCGAGGTAGTCGAGCTGGTGCGCGTGAAGGTCCATGCTGCCGGCTGCGATCTCGTGCAGCAAGGGTTTCCAGACATGGGTTTCGTTCCGATCTACCAAGGTCACGACGGCGCGCCCCTTGCGCCCGAGCCGATCGCCGAGGCGCGTCGCGAGCTCGAGGCCCCCCGCTCCGCCTCCGACGACAACGACATGATGCCGATCGCTCATAAAAAGTTCACTTGACGCCACGCTGCCGCTGATATGATTTTCGGCCTGAATTATGCATGACTCGAGTAGAAGGTACCGCGGGCGCTTTGCGCCCTCGCCCACCGGTCCGCTGCATTTCGGTTCCCTCGTGGCGGCGGTCGGAAGCTGCCTGGAAGCCGGCGCACGGGGCGGCGATTGGCTCGTGCGCATGGAAGATCTCGACCGGCCGCGCGAAGCCCCGGGCGCAGCCCAAGCGATTTTGCGGACGCTCGAGGCGTACGGGTTCGAGTGGAATGGAGAGGTCGTGTTCCAGAGCCGCCGCGATGCCGCCTACGGGGCGGCACTCGCGTTACTCGAGAAGCAACGCGCCGTGTTTCCCTGCGCCTGCACTCGCCGAGAAATCTCCGACTCGTCTCTGTCCTTGACGGGCGAGCCGGTCTACCCGGGCACGTGCAGACAAGGTGTTTCCCCTGGACGTCAGGCGCGCACAACTCGCGTGAGGGTGGAAGACGCGGTGGTCGCGTTCGACGACATGCTCCAGGGCAGGATCGAGCAGAACCTCGCCCGCGAAGTCGGCGATTTCGTGGTGCGACGCCCCGATGGGCTCTTCGCCTACCAGCTTGCCGTGGTCGTAGATGACTTCGAGCAAGGCATCACCCATGTCGTGCGCGGCGCGGATCTGCTCGCCTCAACGCCGCGGCAGGTCCTGTTGCAGCGCATGCTGGCCTACCCGACGCCTCAGTACTCGCATCTTCCTGTCGCAGTCAATCGAAACGGCGAAAAACTCAGCAAGCAGACTCTCGCCGCACCTCTCGCAGACCGGGAGGCACCGGTCGAACTGGTGCGGGCATTGCGCTTCCTTGGCCAAGGCGCGCCCGCCGATCTCGCCGCCGCAAGCATCCCGGAAATCTGGACCTGGGCGCGGAACAACTGGCGCCACGAAGCTATCCCCAGGCGACGCAGCTTCCCGGAAAGCGAGGCTCGCTGAAGGCCGCCAATCAGGCCTTCTTGCGCTGCGGCGTGAGGACGACTGCGAGCGCCGCGACCACGAGGACGAGCGCGGCGAAATCGCTCCACTGCGGACGCTCGCCGAGCACGAGCATGCCGCTGAACACGCCCACGATTGGAATCATCAGCGTCGAGAGCGACGAGACGCTGATCGGCGCGTGGGTTGCAATCTTGATCCAAGCCCAGTTGCAGAAGATCGAGCTGACGATCGCGTTGTAGATCAGGCCCCACAGGGGCCCGGTTGAAAGCTCGAGCGGGGAAAAACTCCCCTTCTCGAAGATCAGGGCGCCGGAGAAAACCGGCACGAGGGCGAGCAGCATCTGCCAGCCGGTAAAAGAAGTCGTCGGCAGATTGACCGGCCAGCGCTTCATGATGGCCGTGCTGACTGCCCAGCTGATCGCCGAGGCGATGAGCAGTAGTGCCCCGGTCGGCGAACGCCCGACGGCGCGAATCTCCTCGCCGAGGAGCAGCAGCATCCCGAGGAGACCCAGCAGCACCCCAGCGAGACGCCTCCCGGTCAGCGGCTCGCGCAGTAACCACACACCAAGCAGCACGCCCCACACCGGAAAGGTGTACGCAAGGATCACCGCGCGGCCCGATTCCATGAATGTGACGCCGTACACCGCGAGGACGTTCCAGGCAGCGACGTTGAATGCGGCGATCGCGATGAGCCGCGGCCATTGACCTTGAGGGACGCGAATCGGAAGCCGGTTGGCCCGCGCGATGGCGAACAGGCCGGTCGCGCCTGCGACCAGGCATAGGACGCGGAAATGCAGGGGCGCCATCTCGGTCATCACGACCTTCATTAGCGGCCAATTGAACCCCCAGCCCAGCGCAAGCAGGACAACCAGGACGGTGATCGACGGCGGTAGCGCGGACGTCCGGGTGTTCATGGTTTGGACACGTTCCTCCGGGTAAAACAGTGCGATACAACGCAAGTACCCACTAACTCTCACAATTTTTTGTGAGAATGAAGATCCCATCAAGGCTTTGTTTACGTTGACTTACTCTTTCATTATGGTGCGTAGCACAAATTATTGTTGACAGCGCTTGTTTTGCCTGTAGAATCTGGTTTGGTGCAGTGCAATATTTTTCCAGATGCGGTTCTTACGGAGATGACCATGTACACAATTACCCCCGAACAAATCGCCGCCGCGAACAAGGCTGGCGTCGAGGCCATGCTAGGTCTCGCCAATTCCCAACTTGCCGCTTTCGAACGCCTGTCCACACTGAACGTCAGCGCGACCAAGACCGCTTATGAAGAGGGCACAGGTCACGCCAAGGCGCTGCTCGGCGCCAGAGACGTCCAGGAATACGTCAACTTGACCGCAGCAACCGCCCAGCCGGCGATCGAAAAGGCCCTTGCCTACTCACGCGGCCTATATGAGGTTGTCTCTCAAACACAGGGCGAGCTGGCGAAATTTTTCGAAGCGCAAGCGGCCGAGTTTAACAAGAACCTGGTCGGACTTCTCGACAAGGTCTCGAAAAACGCGCCCGCCGGGTCCGACGCCGCAGTCGCTGCCGTAAAGTCCGCGCTTGCCGCGACCACCTCCGCCTACGAAAGCTTCAACAAGGTGGCCAAACAAGCCGCCGAGATCGCCGAGGCGAATTTCGCCGCAGCGACCACGGCCGCAAAGGAAACCCACAAGAAGCAGCGCGCGACAGCCTAGATTCGCAAAAGTCTCCGCGCCCCACAGTTCCTCCTCCTCCTCTGTGGGCGCCCTAAAGCCCTGGCGCAAGCCAGGGCTTTTTGTTTGTGCTCCGCAGAAAGAGGCCCTTTCTGGCTAGGCTGCGGCGCGCGTCCCTCCCTCCGCGCCCATCGCAATGACCTTTGACGAAGGCCGCTCGCAGTACAGTTCTTCAACGAGATCAGCCCGGTTTTTCAGGACCGCGCTCTGATTGATCGAGCCCTTGTCGGTGATTTCGTGCGCGTCGATCGAGGGCGGCGACTCCAGCAGAATCATTCGAGCGATCCGGTTGGAGCTGCCGGTGCTGCCCGCAACCAGACGCTGGAGCAGGTTCTCGAAACAAGCGCGGACCCTTCCATCACCGAGGACTTCGGAACCCGGCTCGCCCCGGCAAAGCTCCCCGCAGCCCGCAAGATTGGGAAAGACCAGCACGGCGATGCAGTCCCGGTCGTGTCCTGCGATGACCACGTCCCGCACGTAAGGTGCGCCCTCGAGGATCACCTTTGCCCTGAGCGCCCCAACGTTGACCCAGGTACCCGTGGAAAGCTTGAAATCCTCGGAGATGCGGCCGTCGAAGAGCAGGCCCTTCATCGGATCCGCGGGATCGACGAATTTCACGGCGTCGCCCATGCGATAGTAGCCTTCTTCGTCGAAAGCTTCCCGGGTCAGCGTTTCCTCGTGCAGGTAACCCGGCGTGACATTTGGGCCGCGCACGCGGATCTCGGTCTTCTCGCCGTTCGGGACGAGCTTGACGTCCAGGCCAGGGGCGGGAAGACCGACCACGCCGGCGCGTCCGCCGGTGTTCCAGTTGCCGCAAAGCGCGAAGGGCGCCGTTTCGGTCGAACCGAGCGCCGTGATCAGCGGAACGCGCTCGCCGCAGGTTTCAGCGGCAAGCTGCTCGAGCGCGTCCCACACATTTTGTGACATGCCTGCGCCGGCATAGAGCAGCATCGAGAGCCGGCTGAAAAACCTCTGCCGCAGCGCAGGCTCGCGCCGCAGATAGGGAATGAGGTCCTCGTAGCCCTTGGGAACGTTGAAATAGAAGGTCGGCGCGATTTCCCGCAGATTGCGCACGGTCTTCTCGATCTCGCCCGGGCCCGGCTTGCCGTCGTCGATGTAGAGCGAGCCGCCGTTGTAGATGACCATTCCGAAGTTGTGGTTTCCGCCCGCCGTATGGTGCCATGGCGACCAGTCGAGCAGCACCGGCGGCGTATCTCCGAGAAACGCCAGCGTCTGCAGGATCATCTGCTGGTTGCTGCACAGCATGCGCTGCGTATTGATGACACCCTTGGGGTGAGACGTGGAGCCGGAGGTGAAGAGGATCTTCGCAACCGTATCGGGCCCGACGTTCTCGTAGGCTCGCTCGACGGCCTCGGTAGTCTCGGTCTGCTCCAGCGCCGCGAAAGGCGTCGCGCGACGCCCTTCGGGTGCCTCCCCGGTCACGACGAGTTCCACGTCAGCCGGCACGGCCGCCTCGATCGCGCGAGCATAGCGGCGCCCGTCTGCGGCGAACACCAGTCCCGGCTTGAGCAGCGAGAGAATATGCCGCAGCCGGCCGAAGTCGGAGGACACGATCGAATAGGCCGGCGACACGGGCGCAAAGAGCACGCCCACGTGCATTGCCGCAAGCGCAAGCAATCCGTGCTCGACACCGTTCTCCGAAAGGATCACGACCGGCCGATTCTCCGACAGTCCTCTAACCAGGAGCGCCTGTCCGATCGAGCGCACCAGCCGCACAGTCGCGGCGTAGTCGAGCCTCCTCCAATGACCTGCTCGGGTACGGCCGGCTATACAGGTGCGTTCGGGTACGAGGCGCGCCCAGTGCAGGAGCCGCTCGGTAAGGGTTCTCGGGTAGGCGCCAAGGGGATACGGCGACCGGAGGGTGGTCACGTCGCCAGAGGACCGCGAAACATCCACGCCGATCGGCCCGAAATGCGTCCGCCTGAGCGGAGCGGAGCCCGCCATCAGTTCTTCCTCAGCTTGGGAGCGCGTTTGTCCAGAAAGCTCTGCACGCGCTTCTTCGCTTCAGGGTCCGCCTGTGCGATGCCCGACATCAGCGCCTCAATGAACATGCCGTGGTCCTGCCCCGCTTCGGCGATCCGCGGAAGCGCGTGCATCACCGCGAAGTTTGTAAGCGCAGCATTCTTGGCCATCGATCTCGCCAGCTCGATGCCTTTGCGCAGCCCTTCGCCGGGTGCGACGAGATAGTGTGAAATCCCGACCTGCTGCCCTTCCTCGGCGGAATAGACCCGCCCGGTGAGCATCATGTCGGTCATGCGCGCGGCGCCGATGGTCCGTGGCACGCGCACTGAACCGCCTCCGCCGACGAAAATCCCCCGCTGGCCCTCGGGAAGCGCATAGAACGCCGAGGTTTCGGCGACTCGAATGTGCGCCGAGCAGGCCAGCTCCAGCCCACCGCCTACCACCGCCCCGTGCAACACCGCGACGACCGGCACCGAGCCGAACTGGACCCGGTCGAAAGCGCGATGCCCGACTATCGAGTGCATCATCCCTTCGGCAGCGGTCAGATCCTTCAGCTCGGAGAGGTCAAGGCCCGCACTGAAATGCTCGCCCTCACCGCACAACACGACCGCGCGCACCCCGGCCGGGACGTCGGAGAAGAATCGCTCGATCCCGGAAAAGAGCTTGTCGTTCAGGGCATTGCGCTTGGCAGGCCGACTCAGGGACACCACAGCAATGTCCCCGTCGCGCTCGACCTTCAGCACGCCTTGCGTCGAAATTGCAGAACCACCGGCCGGCTCGTTCACCGCTCCTCCGAGACCTCACACCCGCGACTATTCAGTATAACTACTGCTCTCGCCGAAGCTCTCGCCGCGACCTGGATCAGGCTTTCCCGACCGGCTCCCACCGGCCGCCGAGCGCGGCGACTCCCGCCTTCATCTGCTCGATGGCCGGCGCCACTTCGTCGGGCGTGCCGCGCACGCCGAGCTCGATGTGACGGCGCACCCCCGCCTCGCCCATGCTCGGAAGGCTGAAGGACTTCAACCGACGGTAGCGCGTTTCAACTTCCAGCATGAGCGGCGTAACCGTCGATTCCGGCAGGTCATAGACGATGATCGAGGCCTCGGCCTCGGGCGCGAGGTGAAACAGGTGCGCATAGCGGTGGTCGAGCACCCACTCGACCATCGGCCAGGCCATGACCGGAAATCCCGGAACGAAATGGTGATCCCCCACGGAAAATCCCGGGATGCGGTTGTACGAATTCGGAATGATGCGCGAGCCGCGCGGAAATTCGCCCATCTTCAGCCGCTGCGGAGTGATCTCCATGTCCGTGCGCGAACGGATAGCCGCCTCGGCCTCCGGGTGCAGCTCCAGACCGACCCCGAGCGCGTCGGCCGCACACTGGCGCGTGTGATCGTCGGGCGTCGCGCCTATGCCGCCGAAGCTGAAGACGAGGTCTCCCGAGGCGAGCGTCCGCTTGAGGGTCGCGGAGATAAGTTCCGGTGTGTCCCCGAGGTACTGGCACCAATCGAGCTTCATCCCGCGCGCGCCGAGGATAGCGATGAGCCTGGCGAAATGCTTGTCCCCGCGCTTGCCGCGAATGATTTCGTCGCCGATGATGATCGTGCCAACCCTCACACTTGCCTCGCCGTCCCCTGGATCGGTTCGCCGCGCAACTCGCCAAGGCGCGCGAGCCCGTAATGAATGAAGACAAGCCCCCCATACACCGGCATGACCAACCCCACGAAAGGTATGTGCCCGATGAGCGCAAGCGCAACGCCGAGCAGGAACAGCTCGCCGCGACTGCGCCGGATCGTTTCAACGATCTCCGCGGCGGCCCCGTGCTCGGCGAGCGCGTCGTAGCGGAACACCCGCTGGTTGAAATAGCCGAATAACGCGACCGGCAGCACCGGCCACAGCAGCGGAATCAGCCACAGCGGCAGGCTGAGCGCGAAGAGCAGCGCGAGCACGACGAGCGCTACGACTGCATTCCAGATGCTGCCCGCGACCGTGCCGCCTTTTCGCCGGGCGAGCCCCGGGTAGTCGCGCTCGCCGACGTGAGCGACCATCGCCGGCATGGATACGATGCTGATGATCAGCACCGCCGTAATCAGAACTGCGGGCACGAACAGGAGCACCAGCAGAAGCCAGCCGAACCACGCAGCGATCAGCGTCATCGGCCAGATCGAGATTGCCCATTCGAAAAATGCCCACTGGTGCATCTGAAAGTCGATCCACCGGGCGGCCTCGCTCCAGTACAGCGCCGCAAGCGTCGCCCAGAGGACCAGCGCAACGACCACCGGCCACACCATGAGCCAGAGCATCTTCGGATGCAGCAGGCTGCCAAACGCCTTCAATAGCGCCGCGAGGATTCTTTCCACCGAACACTCCAGTTACCGGAGATTAGTTTGCCACATCTTGGTGAGCCGCTTGACCGAAACCGGCACCGGCGTCTTGAGCTCCTGCGCGAAAAGCTGCACGCGCAGCTCCTCGAGCAGCCAGCGGAACTGCTCGAGCCGCGGGTCGGGCGCGCCCGATCTCGCCTGCGTCGCGCGCTCGCGCTGCCAACGTGCCAGCAATGGCGCAAACTCCGCCGCGAGGCGCGCGTCGCGCCTTGGATCGGTGCGCAGCTTGTCCAGCCGCAGTCCGGCCGCCTTGAGGTAGCGGGGAAAATGCTGCAGCCGCTCGTAAGGCGTTTGCTCGATGAACCGCCCGGACATCAGCCCTGCCACGGCCTCCCCGACATCGCGGCAGGGGTCGGGAAAGGCCTTGGACGACTGCTGGAGTTTTTTCTGCAGCACTGCGTGCTCGGCAAGGATCACGCCGACGAGACGCGCGATCTCCTGGGCGAGGAGCGTTACCCGCGACCGCGCCTCTTCGCGCCGCCGCTCGAACTCCGCTCGGATCCGCGGCCAAGGCTCCTGCAAGCAGGCGCGGTCGAACGCCGCCGCGAGGATCTGCTCCTTCAATTCCATCGTGCCGCCCATCGCCGCGAACTGCACGGCCATCGCCTGCAAGCCGGGCAGATTCTTCTCGATATGGCGGGCCTGCTCCCTGAGCTGCAGCATGAACAGCCGCCGCAATCCGGCGCGCTGCGCCTCGCGCGCCTTGTCCGCCGAGTCGAACACCTCGAGGCTGACCGAGCCGCCTTTGTCCACCAGGCCCGGATAGCCGATGAGCGTCTGGGAGCCGCGCCGGATCTCCATCACTTCCTCGAGGTCGCCGAATTCCCACCCGGTGTATTCCACGGCCGGCACGTCGGCCTTGGCGACCTCGGAGAAATGCTCCTGCGCTTTTTGCCCCAGCTCGGCGCGCAGCTGCGCAAGGTTGCGGCCCATCCCCAATTGCCGGCCGTGCTCGTCGACGACGCGGAAATTCATCGAGAGATGCGCGGGGAGCATCTCGGTCCGGAAGGTGTCGGGCGGGATCGCGAGATTGTGCTCGCGACGCGCGTAGCGGACGATCGCCTGCGCGAGCGGCACGTCCTGCGTCTCGTTGACCGCAAGAAAGGCGTCGACGAACTCCGGCAGCGGGCCGAGCGGGTGGCGGAGCTTCTGCGGCAGCGACTTGGCGAGCCGCGTGATCTTCTCGCGCGCGAGTCCCGGCACCAGCCAGTCCGTCTTCGCCGCGTCGATCTGGTTGAGCGCGAGGAGCGGCGCGGTGAGCGTCACGCCGTCCTTCGGCGAGCCCGGTTCGTGATGGTATTCGAGCGCGAAGCTGCGTCCCGCCATCTGCAGCTCGTGCGGAAACTGCGCGGTGGTGATGCCCGCCGCCTCGTGCCGCATCAGGTCCTCGCGCTTGAGAAACAGCAGCTTTGGATCCGCGCCTTCAGCTTCGCGCCTCCAGCGCTCGAAATCCGCGCCGTTGTGGATGCCTTGCGGGATCAGGCTTTCGTAGAAGGCGTAGATCAGCTCGTCGTCGACCAGCACGTCGGGGCGGCGCGACTTGTGCTCGAGCTGCTCGATCTCGCGCACGAGCCTGCGGTTATGGAGAAAAAAAGGAGCGCGCGTCTCGTAGTCGCCTTCGACCAGCGCCTGGCGGATGAAGACCTTCCTCGATCCGGCGGGATCCGTAGGGCCGTAGTGCACGCGCCGGTTCGTGTACAGGGGCAGGCCGTAGAGCGTCGCGCGCTCGAATGCAGCCACGTGGGCAGGTTTCCTTTCCCAGTGCGGCTCGTACTGGTGGCGCTTGACCAGATGCGCCCCGATCGACTCCAGCCATTCGGGCTCGATCGAGGCGATGCAGCGCGCATACACGCGCGTGGTCTCGGTGATCTCCGCCGCCATCACCCAGCGGCCGGCTTTTCTGCCCACGCCCGAGCCGGGATGCGCCCAGAAGCGGATTCCGCGGGCGCCGAGGAAGTTTCCTTCCTCGGTCTTCATGCCGATGTTGCCGAGGAGGCCCGCGAGCAGTGAGCGGTGTATCTGGGCGTAGGTCGCAGGCGTCCCCGAGGCCCGCCAGCCGAGTTCGGCGGTCAGCTCCTTGAGCTGGCCGTGAATGTCGCGCCACTCCCGCATGCGGTTGAAGGATAGGAAGTGCTCGCGGCAGACCTCGTGCAGCTTGCGGCTGGACTTCCTGTGCGCGAGCGCTTCCTCGAAGAACTTCCACAGCTTCAGCCAGGAGAGAAAGTCGGATTTCTCATCGTTGAAGATTTTCTGCGCCTCATCCGCCGCTCCGGCGCGCTCGGCGGGCCGCTCGCGCGGGTCTTGTACCGAGAGCGCCGCGGCGATGACCAGCACTTCGGCCAGGGCGTTTTCCGCCTTGGCCGCGAGCACCATGCGGCCGATGCGCGGGTCCACCGGCAGCTTCGCGAGCTGTCTTCCGGTTTCGGTGAGGGCATTCGCATCGTCCACCGCGCCGAGCTCGGCGAGCAGCGCGTAGCCGTCCTGGATCGCCTTGGGCGCCGGAGGATCGATGAAGGGGAAGTCCTCGACCTCGCCCAGGCCGAGCGACTTCATCCGAAGAATCACGTTGGCGAGCGAGGAGCGCAGCACCTCGGGGTCGGTGAATTCGGGGCGCCGCTTGAATTCGTCCTCGGCATAGAGGCGCACGCACACCCCGCTCGCGACCCGGCCGCAGCGTCCGGCGCGCTGCTTGGCCGCGGCCTGGGAGATGTTCTCCACGCGCAGCTGTTCGACCTTGCTGCGGTAGCTGTAGCGCTTGACGCGCGCAAGCCCCGTGTCCACGACGTAGCGCACACCCGGCACGGTGAGCGAGGTCTCCGCGACGTTGGTCGCGAGCACGATGCGCCGCCCCGCGTGGGGCCTGAACACGCGCTCCTGCTCTTGCGCCGAGAGCCGCGCGAACAGCGGCAGGATCTCGGTGTGCGGAGGGTGATGCTTCCTGAGCGTTTCCGCCGCCTCGCGGATCTCGCGCTCGCCGGGCAGAAAAACCAGAACGTCGCCCTGGCCGAGGCGCGCCAACTCGTCCGCCGCGTCGCTGATCGCCTCGTTGAGATCGTAGTCGTCGTCTTCCGACTCGACCGGGTGGTAACGGACTTCCACCGGATAGAGCCGTCCCGAAACCTCGACGACCGGCGCTCCGTCGAAGTGCCTGGAGAAGCGTTGCGCATCTATGGTCGCCGAAGTGATGATGAGCTTGAGGTCGGCACGCCGCGGAAGGAGCTGTTTGACGTACCCCAGCAGAAAGTCGATGTTGAGACTGCGCTCGTGCGCCTCGTCTATGATCAGAGTGTCGTACTGGCGAAGCTCGCGGTCGCCTTGAGTCTCGGCGAGCAGGATGCCGTCGGTCATGATCTTGATGTAGGAACGCGGTCCGACGCGGTCGGTGAAGCGGATCTTGTAGCCGACGGCGGCTCCGAGCTCGGTCTTGAGTTCCTGTGCGACGCGGGAGGCGGTTGCGCGAGCCGCGATCCTGCGCGGCTGGGTGTGACCGATGAACCCCCGGATGCCGCGGTCGAGCTCGAGGCAGATCTTCGGGAGCTGCGTGGTCTTGCCCGAGCCGGTCTCCCCGCAGACGATCACGACCGGGTGCGAGGAGATGGCCTTCGCGATCTCCTCGCGCTTCGCGCAGATCGGAAGCTCGGGTGGGAACTCGGGGCGCGGGCGCAGCGCGCGGCGCTGCTCGATCTCGGCCGGGGAGAATGCCATTGCCAGCTTGTCACTCCCGCGGAAGCGGGAGTCCAGGAGTCCGTTGCGCTTTGTAGCTCACTTTCTCCGAAGCAGCCGTTCCGCGTAGCGTGCGAGCGGGTCCACTTCCAGATTGACGCGGTCGCCCGAGCGCAGATGCTTCAGTGTGGTCGCAGCAAGCGTATGCGGAATCAGGTTGACCTCGAACTCGGCGCCCCGCACCGCGTTCACGGTGAGGCTCACGCCGTGCACCGCGATCGAGCCCTTGCGCGCGATGTATCGCGAGAGCGCGGTGGGAGCACGGATACGCAGCATGCGGCTCGCGCCGGCCGGTACAAAGCGCGTGACTTTCCCGACGCCGTCGACGTGACCGAGAACGAAGTGGCCGTCGAGCCGGTCGGAGGGTCGCAGCGATTTTTCCAGGTTGACCTCTCCCGCCCGATCGAGCCCGGCGGTGCAGCGCAAGGTCTCGCGGGAGACATCGACGCCGAAGCTCTTCTTTCCGCGCTTCACCACCGTGAGGCACGCACCGTTGACCGCAATGCTGTCGCCAATCCCGAGGTGGCTCAATCGCAGGCCGCCCGCGTCGATGGCGAGGCGCAGTCCGCCCTTTGCAGGCTCGACCCGGCTGATCTTGCCGACGGCAGCTATGATTCCGGTAAACATGGACAAGAATTCTACTTGGCTTTGTCCGACGAGGCGCCGCTGCAAACGGCGCAGGCGTGGATGAAATTCCTAAAGGCAGTGCGGCTCGACGCTTCCGACGATCTCGTCTATTCCGGGTGCGGCGCCGCCCGCGACGGAGAATGGCTGGTATCGGGCGGCTACGCCGTGTGCGATCCCATCGGGGCTAGCCATCGCACGCCCAAATGCCGTTGCCTCACTTCCTTCGTCGGCGTGGAAAGCCACGGACGCTGCACCCTGGCCGAAATCGTGGAGATAGACGAGACGGAGTATCGGCAGATCATCGAGCGCCTGACGCGGCATCTCACGGACGACCTCGGCGCCCCCACGGTAGATGTGGCGTGTGCCGCAGCGACAGACGAGGCCGAGTACACCGCCGACCTGTGCGAAAGCTTCAGCCCCGAGGTGTGGATCGCAGTGAAGCGCACCCCCGCCGATGACGGCGTCAAGGAGCACTATTCGGTGTTCAAGCGGCTGATGATCGGGGGTCACAAGCTTTGAACCGGCCTCACGGCCGGGAAGCCCGCGTCAGCCGGGACTTACGTGGGTTTCGGGGCAGTGGCGCCGGCTTTTTTCGCGTCTTGCTTCCTCAGCTTCTTAGCCTGCCTGGCTGCCATAGCGGCGTCCTTCTTGGCTCTTTGCTTCCTGCGTCGGGTCTGCACTAACTTTGAATGATTGGTCAACGGGCCTCCGGTCGATGAATTGTTCGATGCCCTGATTCTAGGGCACGAACCCCGCGATCGCTACCCCGGCTTGATGTTTGCCGCGTGCGCGACTTCGGCGAGCGCGGCGGCCGTGAGCGCGCGAGCAGCATGCTCCGTGCCGCCTAGGCGCGTAACTCTTCCAAACGGGCATGAAGGTGCTCCGTAAAAAAGCCGTGCATCAAGAAGCGCTGGCCCAAATTCCATGGTCCCAGCAAATACAACGGATACTTATTGAAAGCCAGTTCTACCAGAGTCGGGTCGTTCACAATCTGCCCGATCCTGATGGCAATCGATTGGTCCAGATTGAAGCCGTTTATGGCATCCCGATACTCTTCCGCAGTCAGCAAAAAGCAAAAGAGGCACATAAACAGCGCATGCGATGTTTCGAAGTCCAGCACTCGCGTCCAGCGTTTTTCGCTCACGCTCGGGTCGATTTCAATTTCTCGCCAGTTACTCCAGTTGAGCTGGCTGCGAGCTTTGGGGGCGGTCACCTTTTTCCACTGCCCCAGGTCGCGCATCATGCGAAACAACTCCTGGTCGTGGAGCACGAATGTATGGACCATCATTTCATCGATGCTCTTCGGGTAGAGCATCAACGGGGCGGGTTGCGCGGAGTCCGAGTTGTCCCGAAGGAAATTCAGGATATTCGACTCGACCGCGAAGTGGCGCAGGATGAGCTGGTTCGCTTCGGGACTGACGAAATAGACGCAAAACCAGCAAATTGTCCGTTGAAGAAATTTATGCGCCCTGAATTGCGGCAATGGCAAACGCTTGAGCGCCCAGACCACGTGAAGCAGGGTGGCAAAAAACAACTGCAATAACGGTCGCGCAACCCAGCGGGTATGCCTTTCGATATCCTGAAGCCAAAGCTCGGCAACTCTTGGATCGATCGGAAGCGAATTGTCCTGTGCGACCGCCTGCAAATAAGGGCTGCGTTGCGGGCCAGTTCTGCTAAGCATTATCAATTTCCTCCAGCTGCATTGCATAAAGCCGGCCCACGACTCTTCCCGTATTCACGATGGCGTCCGCCGCACTGGCGTTGGCGCACAAGCGGTCGAGCAGGCCATACAGCTTGTCCATATGCGAGCCGTCGTTATCCGCGTGGTAGCGCAAGAACCTGGTGCAGTTGCGGTCGCATCCCGTCAACTCCTCGATACGCGTGGCCCAGTCATTGGCCATCTTGTTGCCCAGGCCCTCAATAATCCACATGGCGCCCAGCAAATCCACCGGATTGGGCTGACTGGCGCGATACATCAGGAAGCAATGCAGGATTTCCGAGCCGAGATTTCGCGGTTGCGCCCGGATAAGCTCCAAGCTGCCTCCCGCGGCAACATAATCGGCTTCCAGCACCTCGTAGTCCCGATGCTCGTCCTTCGCATGACCAATAACAACCGAACGCACGTCCGCGTAGTCGCGGTCAAAGCTCGATGCGCAGCGGGTAATCCAGCGCGCCCCTTCAACAACCTGGGGCCGCAGATTCAGCAACAATCTACGATAGTCGTCGGCATCAAAGCTACCGACATCGAGCCGATGGATGATGGGGACCTTCGCCAGACGGCGTTCAAAATCAAACCACACCCGCAGCAGGCTGCGCAGCGTGCTTTGCCCGACTTCGCTCAGTACCTCGGGCCGTGCGATCTCCAGCGTGTTGCTCATATCATGCGTCCGCGACGGTTAGATGCATATATGCATTGTTGAAGCGCCCGCTTTCCGGAACCATGCATAAGACGGTTTCGCCCGCCTTGAGGCGCCTGGATTGACGAAATTCATCCAGCATGACGAATATCGATGCGCAACCCGTATTGCCGCGCGTGTATAAATTCGTATACCACTTCTCTTCATCTATTCTCGCCCCCGCCATATCGAGCAAGTCGAAAATCTTGCTGCGGAAGTGGTGAGAAGAATAGTGACAAAGGAAATAGCCCAGTTCTTTGACATTCAGCAGACCCTCCGCGATCAGCCGGAGCGCGCCATCGACCCCGAGCTTGACCATATGCTCCAGCAAACGCACATCCTGGCGAATCAATAGCGCGCCCGCTGCTTCCGCTTCGGCATAGGTGGGAAAGTCCTGCCATGTGCGGTGGTCCTGGACATCGGTTGAAATGCCGATCCCCATGCAAACTGGAAACGCGTCCGCGTGAGAAAAGCTCCGAATCCAGTCGATCTGGAAACACTGGCCGCGCGGTTTGCTCTCGAGCAGCATGGCGCCCGCTCCGTCGGAAAGCATCCACCGCAGGAACTCCGTCTTGAAATCGATGGAGGCATAGCCTCCCGCCGCCTCATAGCGAGTACTCTTGAACGAGCGCGACACCAGCTCGCTGGCCACGACCAGGGCGCTGGCGTGCTCGCCCAGGCGCACGTTGTTGGCTGCCGCTCTTAGCGCCATGGCGCCGCTGGAACAAATGCCGTGCGTAGTATGCAGCTCGATTTCCGACAACCCCAGCCCGGCCTGGACCATGCTGCCAAAGCCCGGAGCAATCAGATCTCCTTGCGTGGTCGCGCAACTCAGCATGCCGATGCGGCTCGCCGCCAGTGGGGATCGTTCCAGGCACTGCTTCGCTGCCGCCACCCCCATATCCGCGTTCGAGTGAATGGTCTTGTGGTTCTTGTCGATCGCATAGTGCCTCGAGACGATGCCGTTGGCTTTCAGGATTTTCGCCTTCAGCCGGCTCGCCCTTCCCTCGACGAATCCCAGAATGCCTTCCATGTCCTCATTCGACACGGGTTCTCCGGGCAGGAAAGCACCCGTGCTCGTGATATAAGCACTCACGCTTTCCCGCCCTTTGCTTGCATGGCTGCGCGCAAGCAGCGAATGTTCTCCTCGAGATAAGGAAAGACGCACAGCACGGTCATGAACGATAGATAACCCACCAGATAGCCGGAGCTTCCCCGCGGCGTCTCGGTCCGCTCGAATTGAAATTGCCCTGCCCAGTCCCCGGTGACGACTTTCATCACGACATCCCAATTCAAGATCACGACAAGCATCAACAGGTACAAGGGGATGGTCGCCATGTAGTTGTGCACGTGCACTTCCCATATGGAAATCTTGCGCAGCGGTGCTGAATAGCGCACGTCCCAGTGCGCCGCTACTTCATGCGACAGCCAGGCAATGATGGAAATACTCAAGATGAGAATGTTCACCTTGAACGTCAGGCCCAGCAGAATGGGTATTCCCAGCTGAAAGCCCATCAGCGAATGGATGAAGGATTCCTTGATTCCGGACGTTTGTTCGATGCGGGTAGCCCGATGGCAACACCAATCGATAAATCCGCAGATCCCCCACAAAGGCAGGATTCCGTACAGAATCAAATTGATGAGTAGTTGATTGCTCTCCGGCATTCCGCCCCCGTTGCCTTTCATCTTACCGCCAGAGCGCCAAGCAGCCGTTTGCGCCGGACTCAGGGCTTCAGCGCCCGGTAGAGAAAGGCAGGCTTGCGTCCATCCGCCGGATCCCGGCTGCGGCGAGGCACCCCGCACCCGGAAGCGTCGAATCCCTGGACCTTACGTGTGCTTGCGCACAGAGCGAACCGGCCGAGACGGGCATAGTGAGGTCGTATGATTTTCGGGTAACACCTGATGTCGCTGATGTCGTTTGGGATTTATGTCGGCGGGTACGTGATACTCATCGTCGGCGTGGCCATGGGCGCCCACCTGCTCAACGTGCCTCCGCAGTGGATAGTGGTGGGCGTTCTCTGCATGATCGGGGCGGCTATCGTAGTTGGCGTGAAAGCGACCCGGCAACAAAACACCCCGTCCGCTCCCCCCTCTTCTCCGAAATAACAACTCGTTTCAAAATCGGTTCTCAGGGCTTCAAGGCCCTGTAGAGAAACGGCAGGCTCGCGTCCATCCGGTAATCGATGTCGGAGTGGTCGTCGTCGAATTCCTCGTAGCGGTTTCGGATGCCGGCCGCGGCGAGGCGCTTGGAGAGGATGCGCGAGCCGTATTGGATGTGATACTGGTCGCGCCAGCCGCAGTCGATGTAGATGCCGGAGAGCGATCTGAGGTTGTCGCGGTATCTCGCGACGAGATTGATCGGGTCGTGCTCGCGCCACTTCCTCCAGCGCTCCGCAATCAGCTCGCCCGATTCGAGGTTGAACGGCACGCGAAAGCGAAGCGGCGCCTTCGGATCCGGATCGTAGGTCGCCGCCATGCACAGGTTCATGATGCAGTGGCCTTCGGCTGTCGAGAGCTTTTCCTTTTTCCACACCTGCGCAAGGAAGCGCTTGATGCGCCCGTCGTCCAGGCCTTGAGCGAGGCCCTTGCGGCCCGATTCGCGGCGCGCGTCGTAGCGGCCGGCCTTGCGCTTGGGCAGACGATGTTTGGCCAATTCATTGAGCGTGTTCGGCCAGTCGTGCCAGTAGACGAAATCGAAATACGCGTCGCCGGAGTGGCTCGCGACCGCGCCCCAGGTTTTCGCGTACTTCATGCCATGGAGGATCGCGCCGTAGCCACCCGATGATTTTCCGAAGCAGCCGCGATGCTCGCGGCTTGCGAGCGTACGGAATTCCCGGTCAACGAAGGGAACGATCTCGCGAGTGAGATAGTCCGCGTAATCGCCGATCGCGGACGAGTTCACGTACTGGTTGCCGCCGAGCGCCGTGAAGCAGTCGGGAAAGACGATGATCGTCGGCCCCATCTTTCCTTCGCGGATGAGCCGCGCCGCGCGCTCGGGCACGTTGTCGCCGAAGGGCTTCCAGTTCGTGTGCGCGAGGCCCGAGCCGGTGAAACCGACCAAGTCGTAGAGCACCGGGAAGCGCCGATTGCCGCTTTGGTCGTACTGCGGCGGCAGCCATACGCCGAGCTTGCGCACGTGCGGATCGCGCAAGGGATTGTCCTTGAGGATCTTCGAGAGGTGCTCGAGCACGAGGAGCGTGCCGGCGGGGCCTTTGAGGCGCTTGAGCGCCATGTCTATTGCCCGCCCCGCCTGAGTATCACCTCCTCGAACGACCTGGCCCATTTGTCTCTCTGGTCCAGCGCGACCGCCGGGTCCACCAGCGTGAAACGCTGCCGGGCGAGCGGCGACGGCACCCTGGTGCTGGTCGGCACGTATTCCATCGCCAGCATCAGTTTTTGCGCTTCGTCCGACAGCATGAAATCGTAGAACAGCAGCGCGGCGTTCGGATGCGGCGCGCGTCGCGCGATGCCGACGCCGCTGGTACGCGCGACCAGAGGCTCCAGCACGAACCAGTCGATCGCCGCGCCCCTGCGCTTGGCGGGTTCCGGCAGGAACTGGTATACCGTGAGCGCCAGCGGCACTTCGCCCGCGACCACCATGTTGTTGAGCAGCGAATGCCCGGTGCGCACCGAGATGCCGTTGCGGGCCACGAGGTCGCGGAAGAACCTGATGCCCTTCTCCTCGCCCATATGCAGGACCACCGTCGAGTACCACTCCGGGATGTTGCCCTCGATACCGAGCTTGCCCTTCCACTTCGGGTCGAGCAGGTCCTGAAAGGTCCTGGGCAAGTCTTCCTTCTTGACGAGCTTGGTGTTGTAGGCCTGCACCCAGACCGACAGGTAGGTCGCCACCCATTCGCGATGCGGCCGCAGCGCGCCCGGGATCAGCTCCGTCGCGTGCGGCAAGGCCACGGTTTGCAGGATTTTTTCCCGGTGCAGCGTCTCCATTTCGAGCGCGGAGGAGTGGATCGCATCGACCTCGTAGCGCCGGGCCGCCGCTTCGGCGAGGGTTCGCTGCAGCACTTTCTCCGAGCCGGCGCGCCAGACTCTGGCCTTGACGCCGTATTTTTTCTCGAACGCGCCGGTCAGGGGCGGCAGGTCCTTTTCGGCAAAGCTCGTGTACAGCGCGAACGAGCCTTCCTTCTGCGCCGCCGCAATCAGCTTTTGCGTCCGATCCGGGCCTTCATACAGCGCGAGCGACTCGTCCTGCGCGAAGCCAGGCAAGGCCGTTGCCAGCGCCGCCAGGAACAGGACCCAACGGCGCACGTTTTGTATCTTGCGCATGTTCCTCCTTCGTTCGTGCGTGCGGCCGCGCGGGCCCTTGAGGTTGGCACTGCACTAATCTAACATCGTGATGTTTTGCGCGCTGATCGCTTCCCAAGACGCGTTCCTGACGAAGGAGAGGTCCATGCAGGCAATCGACCAGGACGACAAACTCCGCAGCGCGCCTGCCGGCGCCAAGGCGACGGCGAGCAAGCCGTCGTTTTTCAAGATGCGCGCCCAGATGCTCGATCAGGGGCGCACCAACACCGCGCTCGCCAGGACCGACAACATGTGGGCGACGCTCAAGGTCTACGCCTCCGGCGGCGAGAACGGACTGCACACGCATCCCAACGAAGACCATACCTTCTTCGTGTTGCAGGGCAGCGCACGCTACTACGACGCGGACGGAGGCCACACGGACGTCGGCAAGCACGAGGGGATCATGCTGCCCGCCGGCGCGTACTACCGGTTCGAGGCCACGAGCAAGGAACCGCTGGTGCTGGTGCGGGTGGGTTGCCGGGCAGGGCCTCAGGACGCTCCCAATCGGCTCAATATCCGCGGCGAGCCCATGCCCGGCGATTCGAAGGAGAACAAGCGCGTGCCCGTGGTGGTCCGCGAGGGCGAGTTCTTCGAATAGCCGGGGCCTCGCAGGGCGTACACATGGGGGCGACGGACAGCCGGGGACTGGGGATCGACGGGATCATCATCTCGGCCGATTCCCATGTCATGGAGCCGGTCGATCTCTGGAAGAAGGGCGTGCCGGAAAAATACCGCGACGCCGCGCCCCTCTTTCCGCCTCACAAGCTGGGCGAGGGATTCCAGCGGCGCGAGGGCGGATCGGATCCGAACGCGAGGATCAAGGAGATGGAAGTCGACGGCCTCTCCGCCGAAGTCCTCTATCCGACGCTCCTCCTGGGTCTCTACGCCCTCAAGGACGCCGGGCTGCAGGAAACCTGCTTTCGCCTCTACAACGATTGGCTGATCGACTATTGCAGCGTCGCCAGCGACCGGCTCATCGGCATCGCTGCGATATCCGTCTACGACGTCGACAACGGGATCAAGGAGCTGGAACGCTGCCGCAAGGCGGGGCTGAAGGGCGCATTGATCTGGCAGGCGCCTCATCCCGATCTCCCGTTTCACTCCACTCACTACAACAGATTCTGGGCGGCGGCCCAGGACCTGGATGCGCCCGTCAGCATGCACATCCTGACGGGCCACAGCTACCACGGCAAGGAAAGAAAAGGCATCGAGCATTACCGCGGCAGCGTGAACCTGAAGCTCGCCGACGTCACCAACGCACTCTTCGATTTCATTTTCTACGGCGTGCTCGAGCGCTACCCGAAGCTCAAGCTCGTGACGGTGGAAAACGAATCCGGCTGGCTGCCCTTCATGGTCCAGCAGTGGGATTACTACTTTCGCCGCTTCCGCGGCGTGAATCCTCCGCCTTTTACCCGCGACCCGAGCGAGTACGTCCGCAATCAGGTCTTCTCCTGCTTCTTCAACGATTCGGTCTGCGGCCGCAATCTGCAGTGGTGGGGCCAGGACAACCTCATGTGGTCGAACGATTTTCCCCATGCCAACTCGACCTGGCCGAATTCCATCAAGGTCATCCGGCGCGACCTGGGCCATTTGCCTCTGGAGACGCAAACCAAAGTGCTGGCCGCGAATGTCTGCGGGCTATACGGCCTCGACGCGTCTGCGCTCCCGGCAGGTATTTCCAGGGCGGCCCAGGCAGCGCAAGCGGCGGCCTGATCCATGTTCAACGTATTTTCGCGCGCGATAGTTCTGGGGTTCCTGACCGCCGTTGCGGCTCCCTTCGCATCGGCGCAATCGTTCGCCGAGCTGGCTTCCGACGACAGCCCTTCCCGGCACCAAAGGCTGGTGGAAGCAGCGCGAAAAGAAGGCTCTGTAACGGTCTACACCTCCAACGCCGCGGAAACGATCAAGCTGCTGAGCGCCGATTTCGAGAAACGCTACGGCGTCCGCGTCAATGTGTGGCGGGCGTCCTCGGTCAAGGTACTGCAGCGCATGGTGGCCGAGAAAAAAGCGAACCGCTGGGACTTCGACGCGGTCGGCGTTTCTTCCCCGGAGCTCGACGCGCTGTACCGGGAACAACTGCTGCAGGAAGTCCGTTCCGGATGGCACAAGGAAATGCTCGAAGGCACCCTGCCCGCCCACCGCGGCTGGGCCCCGCAGTTCATCAACGTTTTCGTGCAGGCGTACAACACCCAGGCAGTCAGTAAGCAGGATCTGCCCAAGCGCTGGGCCGACCTGCTCGATCCCCGATGGAGGGGCAAGCTGGGCGTGGAGGCGAAAGCAGGCGAATGGTACTGCAGCCTGCTCAAGGACCTGGGCGAGGAAAAAGGCGGCGCGCTCTTCCGGGAGATCGCGGAACGCAACGGCTGGTCGGTACGCAGCGGCAATTCGGTCCTGGCCAACATGGTGGTATCGGGCGAGGTGCCGCTGGCGCTCGCCGTCTACAGCCACATGATCGACCAGGCCAAGCAGCAAGGCGCGCCGGTGGAGTGGTTCGCGATCGATCCGATGATCGGGCGCTCGAACGGCGTGGGCGTATCGCGAAAACCGCCTCATCCGAACGCCGCCTTGCTGTTCTATGAATACGCCATCAGCGACGGGCAGCCGCTGATGCTGAAGCTGAATTACCTGTCGCCGATGAAAAACCTGCCGTCTCCGCTGCGCAGCGCTAAGATGCGTTTCGTGGACCCGGCGACCGACAGCGCGGAGGTCGAGCGGTGCGACAATGCCTACGACGCGCTGATCAAGGCGAAAAGGTAGCCTTCCCGCGTTCCATCAGAACCATAGGAGGAAAGACATGATTACTTCTACTCATCAGGTGTGGCGTGCCGGCGTTGCGCTCTTGACGGCGGTTGCGGCGACGGCTCTTTCCGCCCCGGCGTTTGCGGCCTGGGAACCCAACAGGACGGTGGAATTCATCGTCCCGGCCGGCACGGGCGGCGGTGCCGATCAAATGGCTCGCTTCATGCAGGGAGTGACTTCGAAGTACAAACTGATGAAGCAGCCGTTGGTGGTCGTCAACAAGGGCGGCGGGGCGGGCGCCGATGGTTTCCTCGACGTCAAGGAGGCGAAGGGTAACCCGCACAAGTTGATCATCACCCTCTCGAACCTGTTTACGACCCCGCTCGCGACGCATACGCCGTTCAACTGGCGCGACCTGACCCCGGTACAGATGATGGCGCTCGACGAGTTCGTTCTCTGGGTGAACGCTCAAACGCCGTACAAGACCGCGAAGGAATACGTCGAAGCAGCGAAAAAAGCGGGACCGGGCAAGTTCAAGATGGGAGGTACGGGGGCGAAGCAGGAGGATCAGATCATCACGGTTTCAATTGAAAAGCTGACCGGTGCGAAGTTCACCTACCTCTCCTACCGAGGCGGCGGCGAGGTGGCGGTGCAACTGGTCGGCAAGCACGTCGATTCGACCGTCAACAACCCGATCGAGGCGGTGGCACAGTGGCGCGCCGGAACGCTGCGGCCGCTATGCGTGTTCGACGGCAAGCGCATGCCCTACAAGGCCAAGATCACCAAGACGATGTCGTGGAATGACATTCCCACGTGCAAAGAGTCCGGGCTCGACATCGAGTATCTGATGCTGCGAGGCATTTTCATGCCCGGCGAAGTTACCCAGGATCAGGTGAATTTCTATATCGACCTGTTCAAGAAGGTGCGGGCGACTCCTGAATGGAAGACGTTCATGGACACGGGCGCCTTCAACCAGTCCGTCATGACCGGCAAGGATTACGAAGCCTGGGTGGCGCGCGAGGAAGCCCGGCATCTCCTGCTCATGAAGGACGCCGGGTTCATCGCAGGTTCTGAGGCGCGTTAGCCGAGCGTCACACTCGTCGCCACGCCGGCGAAGGGCGCCGCGGCGATCTACCTCTGCCGCGCCGCGGCTTCGCGCGCCACCAGGGCGCCTTGCGCGTCCCCGCGCGCCTCGCGCGCCTCGGCGATCAGACGCCAGTTCTCGGCGCGCAGCGCGGGATCGTCGCGCGCCCAGGAGTTGGAGCGCGCGGCGGTGCCCTCGACTTGCGCGTAGTCGCCCTGCTTCAGACGCACGCGCGCGAGCTCCTGCCACAGGCGCGGGTTGCGCGGCTCGATGCGCAGCGCGCGCTCGAGCTGCGCCGCGGCGTTCGCCAGGCGCCCCGCTGCGGCATCGGCGCGCGCGCCATCCAGAAGGCCGGCGATGGCGATGTTTTCGGTGCGGGCGGCGGGCGGCTCGGGAGCAGGCTCGGGAGGGGCCCCGCGATCGGGCACCACGGCCGCACAGCCGGCGACGGCGAGCACAAGGAAAGCCAGGAGGGTTCTCATCGAACCCGCATTTTCCGCCTATTTCCCAAACCAGCGCTGGAACCACCCCTTCGTTTGCTGCTTCACTTGCTCGACCGCAACGCCCACGGCGGAAGCGCAGGGCGCGCGCTCGGCGGGCGCCGAGCCTTGCGCGAACGGCAGTTCGAGGGCGCCGGGGCAGCCCGAGTCCGCGCGCAGTCCGCTTTGCGGATCGATGAGCACGTTCTCGATGCCGTCGGGCTTCTGCAGGGCGAGCGGCTCCGGATCGAGCCCAGCCATCAGCTCGCCCCATACCGGCATTGCGGCGCCCGCTCCGGAGAGGCGCGCCGCGCGGTTGTCGTCGTAGCCGATCCACACGATGCCGAGCCGGTCGCCGGTGAAACCCGCGAACCAGGCGTCGCGCTGCTCGTCGGTCGTCCCGGTCTTGCCGGCGACCGCGGTCTCCGGCGGCAGCCAGTTCGAGAGGCTCTGCGCCGTGCCTTCGCGCACAGTGCCCTGCATGGCGACGGCGAGGAGGTACATGGGCTCCTGCGGGAAGGCCTGTTCGACCGCGATCGGATAGCGCCTGAGCGGCTTGCCGTCCTGGGTGGTCACTTCGCGGATCGCGCGCAAGGGGGTGCGGAATCCTCCGCTCGCGACCGTCTGGTACATCTGCGCCACTTCGAGCGGGCTCATCTCCGCCGCGCCGAGCAAGGTGGACGCGTACGGGCGCAGCTCGCGCTCGACGCCGAGCCGCTTCACGGTGGCGAGGACTTTCTCGACGCCGAGCTCGGTGCCCAGGCGCGCGGTGGCGACGTTGTACGACTGCGCGAGAGCGGTCCTGAGCGGCACCGCGCCGTGGAACTTCCCGTCGTAGTTCGCCGGCTCCCAGTCGGGGGCGCCGCGGCTCTTCCAGACGAAAGGCCCGTCGTCGATAGGCGTGACCAGGGTATAGCGCGCCGGCTGGCTGAGTGCGGTGAGGTAGATCGCGGGCTTGAGCAACGATCCCACTGGACGCGCAGCGTCGAGAGCGCGGTTGAAACCGCGGTAGCGCGCGTCGCGCCCGCCGACCAGCGCCTCGACCTCGCCCGTCTGGGTGTCGGTGACCACGACCGCGCCTTCCAGGCCCGGCGCACCGAAGAGTTTTCCCTTGTCGAACTGCGCGAGCTTGCGCGCGAGCACGCGCTCGGCGGCGTCCTGCGCGCGCGGGTCGAGCGTGGTGAAGACGCGCAGGCCTTCGGAGCGCAAGTCGGCTTCGTCGTATTCGCGCCTGAGCTGCCGGTGCACCAGCTCGAGGAAAGCCGGGTGGGGCGAAGTGCCCATCGAGGCCTTGGCGCTCACTCCGAGGTTCGCGGCGCGCGCTTGCGCAAACTCGCCCATCGTGGCGTAGCCCCGGTCCCGGGTCTCGCGCAGCACGAGATTGCGGCGTTCGAGCGCCCGCTGCGGGTGGCGATGGGGATCGAACACGGCCGGGCCCTTCACCATGGCGACGAGCAACGCGCTCTCGGCAAGCGTGAGGTGATCGACCGTCTTGCCGAAATAGTGAAGGGATGCGAGCGCGACGCCGTGGATCGCGCGGTCGCGGTCCTGGCCGAGATAAATTTCGTTCAGATAGGTCTCGAGGATCTCGTCCTTATCGTAGTGGATTTCCAGCAGCACCGCCATGAAGAGCTCGGTGACCTTGCGCGAGAGCGTGCGCTCGGGGGTGAGGAAGAAGTTCTTGACCAGTTGCTGCGTGAGCGTGCTCCCGCCCTGCAGCCCTCTCAGGCGAACGAAGCTCCATACGGCACGCGCGATGCCGCGCGGGTCGAAGCCGTGGTGGGTGTAGAAATTGCGGTCTTCGGTCGCGATCAGCGCGTTGACCAGATGCTTTGGCACCTCGGCAAGGCGCACCAGCACGCGGTCCTCGTTGTTTGCGGGATAGATCCCGCCGATCGGCAGCGGCTCGAGGCGCGCGAGCGGCAGGTCCTTGCCTTCCGCGTCGCGCACCGCCGCGACCGTCTTGCCGTCGAAGGCGATGCGTATGCGCTTCGCGGCTTGAACCCCGTCCCAGAAAACGAAAGGCCGCAGCGCGACCTCGAGCCCGTCGGCGCTTCTCGCGAACCATCCCGGCTCGCCCTCGCGCACACCCTCGCGGTATCCCGCCTCGCGCAATTCGTGCACCACGTCGTTCAGCGCGATGCGCAAGCCCGCGTGCAGCTCGAGCGGCCGCGCGTAAATACGCGCCGGCAGCGCGAAGCGCCTTCCCTCGAATTCGCTGCGCACGCGGAAATCGAGATACAGCGTGAAACTCGCGGCGAGCAGCGCGAGCGCGAGGAAGGCGTAGCGGAAATAGCGCCAGAATTTCGGTTTTTCGCGGACGAACAGACGGAACATCGAGCGAATTCTACTTTGTTGCGGGGCGTTGGCGGGCGGTCGCGGCGGAATGAGACGGAAAAAATCCGCTACCCGCCGTGCTCAAGTGTCGTCTTACACCGACATCGAGGCGATGAGGCCCTTCTACCCGGGTGTGTTTGGCCGGGCGGCACGCTCCAACACAGCACGGACCTGTTCAACCGTCACAGGCCGGCACGCCGGTCAACGAGGTCGATTCGATCGCGACGGTGGGATGAGCTTCGGCCGTCCGCGAGCGCCGGCAGTTGACGTGCCGCAACCCGGAATGTACATTCTATGTGTACATTTAGGAGGATCCGATGAAAGACGTCAAAGTCACTGTGCTCCGGCAGAAACTGCCCGAGTACATGGCTCGGGTCCGACGCGGAGAGCGCGTCCGGGTCACTTCGCGCGGGCAGGTGATCGCCGAGATCGCGCCTCCCTCCGCCGCGAAGGACGACGCCGAAGCCGCCCGCAAGCGCCTGCGCGGGAGCGTGCGGCGCTACGAGCGCCCGCTCGATCCGGTAATCGATCCGGGAGAGTGGGACGCGAACCGGTGATCCTGCTCGACACCCATGCGCTCGTCTGGTGGGTCGCCGATGCGGCGCGGCTGTCGGCTCGAGCGAAGCGCGCGATTCGCAGCGCCTTGCGCGAGGGACACGTCGCCGCCTCGGCGATCAGCCTGTTCGAGATCGCGACCGCCATCCGCCGCGGAAGGCTGGTGCTCGCGGTGCCTCCGGAGCAGTGGCTCGCCGACTTGCGTCTCTTGCCGGAGCTGCACTTCGAACCGGTAAGCGCCGGGATCGCAGAGGTCGCGGGCTCCTTCGACGAGGCGGTTCCCGGCGATCCCGCCGACCGGATCATTGCGGCCACCGCCATCGCCCTGGGCTTGAAGCTCGTCACTGCCGACAAGCAGCTGCGTCGCGCGCCGCGGTTGCAGACGGTGTGGTAGGGCGCATTCTCGCCTTCGCCGCGCTGCTGTCCCCAAGGTGCGGCAAGACCTCGACATCCTGATCGCCTCGCGCGAGCAGGCGATCGAGACCGCGCGCCTGGAACGCCGGGTCCTGATCAACTACGTCGCCGCGCCGGGAATCGTCAACTTCGGCCTCTCGAGCCTGCTCGACCCGCGCAACCGTCAGCGGATGCGGGTCGGGCTCGCTTCGAATGCCCTTCGCAACGCGGCCGGCATGGCGTCGACGACCTCCCGCGGATACTCCACGCGGTGCCTGCCGACCCGCAGCGCGAGCGCCGGCGGCCGGCGCTCGAAGCAGGCGTCGCAGCGTCCGATGGCGCCGGTGGGGATGAAGCGGCGGCATTCGAAGCACCGGTCGCGCTCGCGATGCGGCAGCCGCCGCGGATTGCGCCGGTAGACCATCAGGCGGTCCCGAAGGCGCGGCCAGTGGGGAAGATCGACCTCTTCGACCAGGGTCCAGTTCAGGCGCAATTCGCGGTGGAAGCGGACCGAGCCGGTGGCGCCTTCGTCGCGCTCGCCGATGTAGATCGCGATCTCGCCCCGGTATGCGCGCAACGCCGCGTAGCTCGCTTCATCGTCGTCGTACGGCGGCCAGCACAGAACGAGCGCGCGATCCCGATGCCGGCGCGCCGCTGCGACCGCGGAAGCGCGCCCCACCTCGATCCACGGATGGCGGCCCCGCCTGTGATACTCATTTCGCGTCCCGCCGCCGGGCGGCAGCAGGTCGTAGGCGACTGCATCGACTCCGCGCACCCGCAGCAGCGCTGTCCAATACCCCATGCCGGCGCCGCACTCGACCAGAGGGGCATGCTTTGCGAGGATCGCGAGGGCCTGCTCGGTCGGAATCGCCCAGGAAAACATTGACGCGAGCTCGCGGCGCCGCTCGCTCAGGTCGAGCACTTGGGCCAGCCCTGGCGACAGCCGCCACGGAGGGTCCCCCGCCGCCAGAACGCTCACCAGTTCGAGATAGGGATTCTCTCCCGCGCGCAGCTGGCGCTGCCGGCCCGTGCTGGCGAAGCGCGCGCTAAACTCGCCGAGACGGCGCAAGCCTTCCCGCCACTCGCTCTCCGAGGCCGCAGCCCACGGAAACCGGGCCTTGAACGCCGCGTAGGTCGGCAGTCTCCCGAGCTCAGCCGGCGTGATGCGCGGCTGTCTTGACCGGCCGCGCGGCGCGTGGCGCCATTCATTCGGGCCGGTGGGCTGGACAGCGCCGCCGCAGACGGCGCAGATCGCATGCCCGTCCACGATCACGCGCGCCCCGCCGCTGAGGAACGGCCGGATGCCCGTCGCGCCCGCGCACGGTGAGCCGCTGCTCGCCGCGCCCAAGCCAGCCCCTATCGCCGCGCCGGCTGCGGCCTCAGCCGCCGTGCCAACGCAGCACGCCGGCGTTGTAGACCACCTCGCCGTCGACGACGGTCAGCACCGAGCGGATCTTCTTCAGGTCGTCGTCCGACACCGAGAAGTAGTCGGAGTTGAGCGCGACCAAATCCGCGAGCTTGCCTTCCTCGATGGTGCCCAGCTGGTCTTCTTCGTGCAAGAACCAACCGTTGTGGCTGGTGTAGAGGCTGAGGACTTCCTGCCGGGTGATCTGCTGGCCCGGATTGATGAGCACTCTGCGCGCGTTGAGGCCGGTGGTGGCGTAGTACATGTGGAGCCATGGGTTCATCGGCGCGATCTGCATGCCGTCGGAACTCATCCCGGAATGGATGCCGTCGGGACGATTGCCGCTGTCGACGATCATGCGGAACGGCGGGCCGGCGTACGGGGCCACGGTGCTGGTCGGCAGATTGCCGGCGAGGTATTGCCAGCCGGTGAGGGACAGGTTGCCTCCGATGGCCTGCAGCCGGTCGATCCACTCCTGCGTGATGCCGGGCACGTGGGCGATCACCCAGCGCCTATCGCGCACGACGCCCGGAAATGCCGCGTTGGCCGCCTCGAAGGCCGTGATCTCCAGCTCGAAGTCGGCGGGGTTGCTGGCGGGCGTCTGGCGGCGGCCGAGGGAATGGACCTCGGCGCGCCAGCCGGCTTCGGCCACCCTATGCGCCGCGGCGGCGAACGGGCTGGTGACGCTCGTTCCTTGGGCGATGAACTCGCCGATACCGCCGGTCCTCACCATGTCGTCGCCGAAGAACGGGAAAGCGTTCTTCAGGCGCTGCACCAGCTCGGGCGTGTTCGGATCGGACTCCATGTGCAGGAAGTTGATGCGCAGCCGCACGATGCCCTCGCCCTGCCCATACACCTCGAGGAAGGGGATATGCATCTTGAAGTTGTCCTCGTGCGCCGCGCCGTCGGACGCGGTGTTGGTCGCCTGGAAGGCGCCCTGGTCGAGGTGCGTGGTCACGCCGACGCTGGCGGCGTAGTTCATCGCGTCGATCACGCTGCGCCTGCGCTCGGCCGGGGTGAGCAAGGTCTGGCGCAGGAAGAGCAGCGCCCGCGACGGGTTGTTGCCGCTCATCGCGCCGGTGTCCGCCACCGTGATCCCCTGGGACTCGAAGATCAACTTGCCCAGGCTGTTGGTCGCGCCCGGGCCCGAGAACGAGATCATCATAAACGCCGGGTTGTTCGGCACCGCCGCGTCGAGCTCGGCGAGCGTGGGCAGGCGGCCGCTCGTGGGATCCGCGGGATTGGCGTAGATGTGGTTCGAGTGGAAGCCGCCGATGGTGGTGATCCATGCGCCGCCCGGGATGCCGGCGGCGCGCGCCGCGTAGATCGCCTGGACGTCCGGGATGGAATAGGCGTTCTCCAGCGGCGTATGGTAGCCGGGCCGGTTTCCCATCAGGACGATGTGGTTGTGGTTGTCGATGATGCCGGGCACCACGGTCCGGCCTCTCAAATCGACGACGCGGGTCCCCCTTCCCTGGTGGAACCGGTGGGAATAGCCGACCTCGACGAAGCGACCGTCCTTGATGGCGACCGACGACACGATCCGCTGCCTGCCGTCCATCGTATGGATCCGGCCGTTGACGAGCACCAGATCCGTGTCCGGGTTCGACGGTCGCTTGTGGCGCTTTTTCGACTCGGGCTTCCACATCCCCTGCGCGGAACCCGCGAGCAGGGCGCCGCTGGCTGCTGCAGCCGCCGTCTTCATGAACTTGCGCCGGGAGAACTTGCGGTCTTTGCGGTTGTCGGTCGTCATTTCACGTTCCTCCTCACTATTCTGATGATGATCACCATAGCGCCGTGTCAATCGTCGTCAGTCGTGGCGCCGGTCGCGGCGCAGCACTCCGGAGTCGTGCACGACCTCGCCGTCCACGACGGTGAGGATCGGGCGGATCCGGCGCATGTCCGCGTCGCTCGCCGAAAAGTAATCGCGGTCGAGCACGACCAGGTCGCCCAGCTTGCCCTTCTCGATCGAGCCGAGCTCGTCCTCGCGGTTCAGGTACCAGGAGGCGCCGCGCGTGTACATGTGCAGCGCCTGCTGGCGCGAGATCTGCTGGCCCGGGTTGATCTGCTGGCCTTGCGGTTCGGTCGCGGTGAGTATGTTGTTGCGCCCGGTGGTCGCGTAGTGCAGCGCGAACCACGGGTTATGCGCCGTGATGTGCACGCCGTCCTGGTGCAAGCCGAGCGGAATCCCGCTCTGGACGAGCCGCGGGAAGAGCGGCCCGACCGGCAGTCCGTCGGCGCGCGGAGCGCTCGTCCAGCGGAAGCCCGAAGCCGAGACGGCGCAGTTCAGCGCCTTCAGCCGATCGAGCTGCCCGACGGTGGCATGGTCGCCGTGCTGCAGGCCCCAGCGCAACTCCTTGATGCCGAACTCCGCGTCCATCGCCTCGTAGGTCGCGATAACCTGCTCGATGTTTTCGGTGCTGGTCGGGCTGCCGGCCTGGCTGTTCTCGTTGCGCCAGCGCGCCTGGGCGCAAAGCCGCTGGGCCTCGAACCAGACCGCGTAGCCGTTTGCATTGGCTGGCGTCGCAAAGGGCGCGGCCCATTCACCGATCGCGCCGGTGCGCAGCATGTCGTCGCCGAAGAACTGGAACTGGTTCTTGAGCCGCTCGCGCAGCTCCGGCAGCTGCTTGTCGAGGCCGCCGAGGGCTTCGATGAAGCCCTGGTTGTGCAGGAAGTTGATCTGCAGCCGGACGAACGCCTGGCCTTCGCTGTGCAGCGCGAGCCACGCGTCGTACATGCGGTAGTGGTTGAGGTTGAAGAGCGCGTGGTTCGGTTGCGGGTCGAGCGTCTCCGGCTGGAGCGTTCCGGTGGCCACCGCGACCAGCGTCTGGTCGAGAAGCGTGGTGACCCCGACCTGCGCGGTAAACGCCATCGAATCGAGCGCGCTCCTCTTCTTGTCCTCGAAGGTCTGGCGGATCCTGAGGTGGTAGAGCGCGGCGTTCGCCTGGCTCGGATTGCCGCCGAGAATCGAGCCGTCGGGCTGCACCGTGACGGTGGGGTTTGTCACGGTCGCAAAGAAGGCCTTGCCCAGCGAGTTGACGCGCGCCGGGCCGCCGCCGCCGAAGTACAAGAACACCGGCCGGTCGGGCACGGCGCTGTCGAGCTCGGCGAGCGTGGGCTGGCGGCGCTCGAGCCAAATGTTCGGCGTGCCCGCGCCCATCGCGGTGATGAACGCCCCCACCGGCACGTCGCCGCGCGCGCGGCGCGCGGCAAGCAGCGCCAGGACCTCGGCGACGTTGTTCGCGAGCTCCCACTGCGCGACGTGGTAGCCGGGGCGGTTGGCAAGGCTGACGAAGTGCGTGTGGCTCTCGATCAGGCCGGGAACGACGGTGCGGCCGCGCAGATCGATGACCTCGCCCCCGCCGCCCGAATTCCAGCCCCAGCCGCCGACGGATTCGAAGCGCCCGTTGCGGATCGTCACCGACGAGACGACGGAGTTGCGATCGTCCATCGTGTGGATCCTGCCGTTGACCAGCGTGAGCTCGCGGTCCCTGGACTTCTTCCCGTGGGACCCGCCGCCGTGGCGCTCGTTGGCGTGCGCCGCCGCGGGGCCGCCCAGCGCTGCAGAGATGCCGGCTGCGGTGCCGGCCTTCAGCAGGTTGCGGCGGCTCATGTCCTTGATGTCCTTGCCGTCCTTGACGTCCTTGATGTCCTTGCCGTCCTTGCCCTTCTTGCTCATGAGAGCCTCCTCGTCAGTGAGTCAGCGAATCGGGATAGTGTGCGATCTCCTTCTGCAACTTGCGATGCCTGCTCCGAAGAGCCCCAGCTATTGGGGATGATTCACGCTTGACGTTCGTCGTTCAGGAATCGATCCGCGCAGCCGGAATAGTGTCGATCCGAAAACCGGGAGGAGTCAACCACAACTGGGCATGGGCAGAAACCTGCCCACGGATCCGATCAGCCGATCCAAAAATTGCTGCGATGCACTTTGTCAGGCAAACCACTACAGGATACGTTGGGTTAACCCGCTGTTTTTGAGCCCTTCGTTGACGCTCTGGTGCCGCAGGCGTAGTTTAGTTTCTCAGCCCCGGCTTCAAGTACAGGCGGGGCGCCAGGGCAACGCAAGATAACGACTGCCCAAGGCGAAAGGGGAGCTGTCTAGATTGCCCGGGCCACTTCTCTCACGGCAATGTCCCAAAGGGGGCTCAAATGAAGAAAACATTCCGAGCAGCTGGATTGATCGCCGGATTGATGCTGGTATTTTTGGCCGGATGTTCAACCAGGATTTCCGGCCTCAAGGCAGATCCCTCGTTCACATATTCTGCGGCTGTTTCTGGCCGCATCGCCATCGGCGGCGTGGTTTCATCCGCTTCCCCTCTTTCGCCTGCCGATACGGTCACCTACTCCAGCCAACTCCAGACCCAGTTGAGCGAAAAACGACCCGGTTTTGTTTTGATTCCCTACGGCGTAGTGGCAGACCAGCTGGGCCAGGAAGATCAGACCAGATTGCTCAATGAATTGCAGACAATGGGTATGCCTTCCAACTCCAGCATGGGCATGCTCAGGCAAAAAGCCAGCGGTTACCGCTACATCGTATTTTCACGTATCGACAGTGACTTTATCCAAAGAACTCTTCCGGAAGGTCGCGACGCCAACAATAAGCCCGATAATACGGTGCGTCCTACGACCTCACGCCGAGTAACCGGATCACTTCAGGTAATCGATATCGCCGATGGGAATATCGTTTGGTCGGCCACGGCCAAAACCGAGCTTGGAAATACTTCATTTCCCCAGACCCTCATTCAGGCGCCGCCTGCCGATACTTCTTCTTCCAGTTTTAGAGGAGCTCTAAGGGAGGCTGCACGGGAGTATGTCACTGGCCCCAGAACCGAAGAAAAAAGGGAATACCGTTATCCCAGCGAACCCCCTTTAACAAGACTCCTCGAAGATCTGTTCAAGGGCTTCTCGACAAACATGCCCGAGAAGTAGCCCGGAGTAAGGAGATACGCTTCATGGCGCGAGCGTAGGATGGTGGTGCGTCGCTCTAGCGGCCACGCCCTTCGCCGTGCGCTCTGCCTGCGGAGGGCGCTGGGTGCCTTCCCGCCTGCCCCTGACCGGCGACGCGCTGCGGCGCCGGGCCTTGCAGGCGAGGAATGTTTCCCGGGCCCGCATGCACCTGTGGGGCCGTGACAGGCACCGCATGCGGACGGCTCGCTGGACCGTGGACTTGGGGGCGCGCCTCGCCGCGTCGCGCGGCGGGGGGATTGGCGTCCGGCCTGCGCGGATTCGAGGGAACATCGATGCGAGATTGGCCGCCATGCGCCTCCGGCCGATTGAGCGCGCTGTTGCGGGTTGCCGGAGCGATCGGACCCTGCCACCGGAAATCGCGCCGCTCGCCGGCCGCCGTGCCGCGGCCATATTGCTTCTGCACCGACTCGATGCGATACGGCACGCCGCGGCGGTGCACCGGATCGTGCCGCCATACGACCGGCCGGTTCACGACACCGGGACGATTCACAATGACGGGGTTGACATGGGCGACGGCAATGCGGCGCCGGTGCCAGTCGCAGGAACTGTAGAAGAATCTCGGGCCCACCGTGATGCCGAAGCCCCAGAAGAATGCCGGATATCCGGGGTACGCGTAGTAGCCGGGCCAAGGCCCCCAGTAGACGGGCGGATACGCCGGCCACCACCATGATCCGTACGCTACGCGCGGATCGTAGTACGGCACGTAGACCACCTGCGAGCTCACCGGCTCGATGGCAAGGGCCTCTCCCTGCCGGGACACGGTGGCCTGCTCGGTCGATCTCAGATTGCCGGCGGCATGCGCCTTCTGCCGCAGGCTCTGGACCGTTTCCATCACCTGCGGCTCCTGGGCGATGAAAACGTCGCCCAGCCGCGCGGTCCACTCCAGTTGCTGGTCCATCATCGCAAGGACCTGCGGAAACGCGGCGAGTGACTTGACGCTTGCATCCCAATCCTTCTGCTCGACCGCCTGGACCGCCTCATCTCCCTTGAGGCCGGGATTCGCCCTCGACCAGCGCGCCGCCTCGACCACCTCGAGCGGATAGGTGGAGGCCATGAAGATCTGCGACAGCAGCGAATCGGGATAGAGCGCGATCGGCGCGAGCATCTGATCGAGCTCCGGCTGCGTGGCCGCGGCTTTGCGCGAGGCCGGCGAAGGGGTCTGCGCAAACGCGACCGACACTGAAACGAGCAGCACCAGCAGTTGCCGAAACGCGTGTTTGACGAACGCTTTCATGAATACCTCCTCTCGCAGGCGAAGGTAGGCGTCGCATTCATGACGATACGCTCATGCGTACAGAAACGCACCGGCAGTATCGGCGGTTGAGGCACTCTCGACGATTTTATTGTAAGAATTTGTGTCGGCGACGTGGGACCGGGGAGCGCGCCTTCAACATCTTCCGCCGTCACTGCAACCGGAAGCTGATATCCCCAAACTCCGCGCTCGCCTTCTCGTTCGTGTTCTTCGCGTCGGTCATCACGCCCACCGCGACGATGTCCCAGGGCTCCTCACCAAAGGCTATCCGGTAGTCCTCGAGCACATTGCGCCGCAACTCGCGCCACTCGCCGATGCGGTCGCCCCCGTTCTCGACGACGATCGTCTGGATCTTCCCCGTATGGTCGTTCGCGATGATGGTACCGACCGGGGCGTCGCTCGACCAGCTGTACATGATGACTGCGTACGGCATCTTCTCGCCGGTGAGCGCCTTGTAGAGCCGCAGCGCGAACTTCTCGCCCAAGTCCAGCCGCTTCACGTCACCGTGAAACGCGACGATCACGCGCGCCGGCGAATCGTCGCGCCCGGGGACCCGGGGGTCGACCCTCGCCGGCGTCTGCAGCACGCGCCAGCGCCACTCGATCATGGGATGGCGCGCCGGATCGATGCGGATGCGCCGGTAGAACCCCGAGGCCGAACCGTCCGCGCGCCCTTCGAGCACCACCGCCGGGTTGCTCTCGACCAGGGCGTACTCGCTCTTTCCCGAGAAGGGCGAAACGATGAAGCGGTCCCAGCCCAGCAGCGCCTCGCCCGCGCGGCCCTCGGAGAACCGGGCCGCCTCGACCAGTTCCCCGCTCTCGTACGAAAGCTCGGCGACGATCGCGGTCGAGCCGAGCAGCTCGTCCACCGGGACGGTGGCGCAGGCGGCAAGCGCCGCGCCGCAGGCGAAGGTCGCCGCGTTGCGGAGGAGTTTCGTTGGAATGGCCATTGACCCTCGTTGGGGATCTTGCCGAAGAATGCCCTTGACGCTCTGCTTGCTAGCGTACATACGGCGAAATGTCTATGCCGTAGTCTTTCCGAGCTTACTCAAGGAGAGACAAATGATGAAATCGAGAAAGAGCGTCGCGGCGGCACTGGCGGCGGCTGTGCTGATTGCCGGATTATCCGGATGCAAGGAAGGCCCCGTGGAGCGCGCCGGAAAGCAGGTCGACAAGGCCGTCGACAAGGTCAAGGACGCCGTGAAGAAGTAGCCCCGCAATCTGGTGCGGCCGCTCCCTCTGCGTGCGTCAGCGCACAGAGTCTAGAGGGCGATCGGCGGATAGTGATGCGAGCGTTCGACAACGGAGGTCTTTATGAAATTCCACCAAATAGCATTTATTCAAGCTGTGGCGTTTGCGTGCGTCGTGTCATTGGGAATGGCCGGCTGCGACAGCAACCGGGACGGGGCGCGCGCCACCACGACGGTAGGTACGGAGATCGACGACAGCGTCATAACCACACGCGTGAAGGCCGCACTGCTCTCGGACACGGAGGTCAAGAGCTTCGATATCAAGGTGGAAACCCGCAAAGGTCAGGTCCAGCTCAGCGGCTTTGTCGGCACCCAGGCCCGCATCGATTACGCCGTCGCGCTCACGCGCAAAGTGGAGGGCGTCAGGGGCGTCGAGAACAGTATGAACCTGATGGTCGGGAAAGCAACGGTGGGCGACACGATCGACGACGGGGTGGTCACTGCCAAGGTCAAGTCCGCATTGCTTTCGGATCCGGACGTCAAGAGCACCGATATCGCCGTGGTCACGCGCAAGGGCGAAGTTCAGCTCAGCGGCTATGTCGATAACCAGGCGCAGATCAATCGCGCAATCGACGTCGCGCGAGGGGTGGAGGGCGTGCAAAGCGTCGGCAACGAAATGAGCATCAAAAAATAGAGCGGAACTCTCTGCGCCGCGCAGCCATGAGCGAGCGTGGGGCCGCTTCGATAGGAGAGCAAGATGAGTATAGGAGCGATACTTCTGGTCGTCCTGGTGCTGATGGCGGTCGGCATCATTCCAGCCTGGCCGCACAGCAGGGGATGGGGTTACGGTCCCAGCGGTGGAGTCGGTTTGATACTGGTGATCGTGTTTGCCTTGGTCTTGCTTGGCCACATGTAGCGGTCATCGTCAATCGCGCTCAGTGGGGCGCTTAACAACAGGAGCAATCGAACATGAACAAGGACCAGATGAAGGGCGTGGCGAAGGACATCGCCGGCAAGGTCCAGGAGCAAGCCGGCAAGCTGCTTGGAAGCGAGGAACAACAGTTCAAGGGGCGTTCAAAACAGATTTCCGGCAGGATACAAAAGCGCGTCGGCGACGCCAGGCAGTCTGTCGAGGATTTCAGCAAGAGCTAGTCCGGAGGCGCGTCGCGAATCGGCGACGCGATCCCCGCAAGAGCGTCACTCTCCCGGCCGAAAGCTGATATCGCCGTACTGCGCGAGCGCCTTCTCGCGCGTGTTGCTCGCGTCGGTCATCACCCCCACGGCGACGATGTCCCAGGGCTCCTCACCAAAGGCTATCCGGTAGTCCTCGAGTACGTTGCGCCGCAGCTCGCGCCACTCGCCGACGCGGCCGCCACCGTTCTCGACGACGATGGTCTGGATCTTCGCGGTCTGGTCGTTGGCGATGACGGTGCCCACCGGGGCGCTGTTCGACCAGCTGTACATGATGATCGCGTACGGCATCTTCTCCCCGGTGAGCGCCTTGTAGAGCCGCAGCGCGAACTTCTCGCCGAAGTCCAGGCGCTTCAAGTCGCCATGGAAGGCGATGATCACGCGCGCCGGAGAGTCGTCGCGCACGGGAACCCGCGGGTCAACCTCCGCCGGCGACTGCAGCACGCGCCAGCGCCACTCGATCACGGGATGGCGCGCCGGATCGATGCGGATGCGCCGGTAGAACCCCGAGGCCGAGCCGTCCGCGCGCCCTTCGAGCACCACGCCCGGGTTGCTCTCGACCAGGCGGTACTCGCTCTTCGTAGCGAAGGGCGAAACGACGAAGCGGCCCCAGCCGGGCTGCACCTCGCCTGCGCGGCCTTCCGAGAACCGCGCCGCTTCGACCAGCGTTCCCCTCTCGCGCTCGAGCTCGGCGACGATCTCGGTCGAGGCGAGCAGCTCGTCGACCGGGGTGGTGGTGCAGCCGGCGAGCGCCAAGCAAGCGAGCATTACCGCGTTGCGCAGGAGCCTCACCCTCACTGCGCCTGCCGGAAAGTGATATCGCCGTACTGCGTGCGGGCTTTGGCCGACGTGTGGTCGGCGTCGGTCATCACCCCCACCGCGACGATGTCCGAGGGCTCCTCGCCGAAGACCATCCGGTAGTCCTCGAGCACGTTGCGCCGGAATTCGCGCCACTCGCCGGTGCGACTGCCGCCGTTTTCGACGACGATCATCTGGATCTTTTCGGTGTGGACGCTGTGGGCGATGGTGCCGACCGGGGCGTCGCTCGACCAGGTGTACATGAGCATGGCGTAGGGCAGCAGCTCACCCGTCAGCGCCTTGTAGAACCTCAGCGTGTTGCGCTCGCCGATGTCCAGGCGTTTCACGTCGCCATGGAATGAGATGACCAGGCGCGCCGGAGAGTCTTCGCGCGACGGGTCCCGGGGGTCGGCGTGGGCGAGCGGCTCGAGGATGCGCCAGCGCCACTCGACCACCGGATGGCGCGCCGGATCGATGCGGATGCGCCGGTAGAACCCCGAGGCCGAATTGTCCGCGCGCGCTTCGAGCGCTACGCTCGGGTTGCTGTCGACGAGGGTGTACTCCGTGTGCGACCCGAAGGGCCAGACGGTGAAGGGGCTCCAGTCGCCGGGCGGCGCTTCGCCCGCGCGGCCGGCGGAGAACCGCGCCACTTCGACCCGCGGGCCGCTCTCGTACGGAAGCTCGGCGACGATCGTGCTCGAGACGAGCAGCTCGTCGCGCGGGACGGCGGCGCAAGCAGCAAGCACCGCGCCGCAGACCAGCGTCGCGGCGCTGCGGAGGGCTTTTATCGAAAGGGCCATTTTGCAGTCAGCCTGGGGAGACCACGAATACTCTACTGCATCATCCCGCGCGGCTCAACGCAAGTGGGGGCGGCCTTCGATCGGATCAAGCCCGCTTCTTGGAGGCCACCAGTCTGGGCTTCGGCACCGCGTCTACCGTCAGACCACGCACGAAATTCGGCAGCGCGAACAGCGCCTGATGCGTGGCGCCGTTGTAGTACTGCAGGTGCGTGAGCCCCCGGGCGACGATGCGGGCGTCGATCTCACCGGCGTTGGCCCCCACGACGTCGGTCGAGTCCGAGCAGGCGCACATCGACCAGAGGCAGCCGTAGAGCGGGATGAACATCGTATACGGCCGGGCGATCTTGAACATCCTGGCGAGCCGGGCGTACAAGGCCTTCACCCGCTCGGGACGCGACCAGGGCGACCCCATGTGCAGGGTCAACACCCCGCCGGGGGCAAGCGAGCGCTTGCAGTCCCGGAAGAACGCTTCCTCGTAGAGGGCCGTGGCCGGGCCGATCGGGTCCGGAAGGTCGAGCGCGATGTGGTCGAACTTCTCCTTGGTTTCGGCCAGGTACTTCAGCCCGTCCGCGATCAGGAGCTCCAGTTTGGGGTTGTCGAACACGCCGCGGTGGATGGCGCCGAAGTGCTGCTTCGCGACGTCGACCACTTTCTCGTCCAGTTCCACCATGACGACCCGCTCGACCGAGGGGTGCTTCAACGCCTCCTCGGCCGCGCCGCCATCGCCGCCGCCGATGATGAGCACCCGTTTCGGCGCCGGCAAGGCGGCAAGGGCGGCGTGGATCAGCGTCTCGTGGTAGACAAACTCCTCGCGCTCGGAGGTCATGAAGCAGCCGTCCAGGCGGAACAGCTTGCCGAACTGGGGCGTCTCATGGATCTCCAGATCCTGGAAACGCGTCTTCGAGGCCTCGATGAGCTTGGAGGAACGCAGAAAGAATCCGTAGTCCCCGTTCAGCCACTCGTGCATGAGGCGCTTGTCGCGCGGCACGTCGTGCTGGACGTGCTCCTCGGGACGATAAAGATCCATCAGGTCGGCGACGACCTGGCGCGCCTTGGCGCTGTTGTCCTGGGTGTAGTTGCAGACGTAGACGTCGAGAGTGACGCTCTCGAGCTCGGGCCAGGTGTGGATGGCGAAATGCGACTCCGCCAGCACCACCGTGCCCGTGACTCCGCCACCGTCAAACTCGTGGAACAGGTCGCCGAGTACCGTGAGGCCGGCCCTGCTGATGGAGTCGTGACAAAAACGACGCAGCTCGGCTGCGTCAGTCAGGTATCGTGCGTTCCCCCTGCAGCGATACAGATTTGCGACAACGTGTATTCCGTCCAATTTGCATACATCCCCACGACAGTTGATAAAAGAGGTGCCACAACTCTGCAGGCACCTCCCCGTTGCCGCATCCAATCAACCTGCGGGCAGTTGCCGATTCTAACAGTTCGCTGCAGCAATGCAATGCTGCGCCGATGTGGATTTTCGAAAACCGAGTATTGCGAAGACGAAATGTTCCGGGATGCGCCCGGCAGCGTTCCTGGTGGAATTTTTCTGAGATAAGACTCGCGCGAGCCGAGTAACATGACGGCTTTCCCGGACGACGATCGAACCGGATCACAAGAAAAACGTGACCCTCCCCGCCGAAAACGCCGAACGCGACCGCTGGAACACGCGCTTTGCCGCCGACGGGTTCGTGTTCGGCACCGAGCCCAACGCCTTTCTCGCGTCGCAGCGCGGGCGCCTGGCGCCCGGCATGAGCGCGCTGTGCGTGGCCGACGGAGAAGGCCGCAACAGCGTCTGGCTGGCGAAGCAGGGACTCGAGGTAGCGGCGTTCGACTTCTCGCCCGTCGGCCTGGCCAAGGCGATGAAGCTGGCGCAGCAGAACGGCGTCGAGGTGGACTACCGTCAGGCGGACGTGAACGAATGGGACTGGGACGCAGCGCGCTACGACGTCGTCGCCGCGATCTTCGTCCAGTTCGTTCCGCCGGCCCAGAGATCCCGGATGTTCGAGGGCATGATCCGCGCCCTGAAGCCGGGCGGGCTCCTGATCCTGCAGGGCTACCGTCCGGAGCAGCTTCGCTACGCGACCGGCGGACCGAAGCGGGTGGAGAACCTCTACACCGAGCCGCTGCTTCGAGAGAGCTTCGCCGCCCTCGAGATCCTGCACCTTGCCTCGCACGACGACGTGGTCGACGAAGGCGCGGGCCACAAGGGCATGTCCGCATTGATCGACCTGGTGGCTCAGCGACATGGCTGAAATCGTCCTCGCCGTCGGCACCTCGCACTCGCCGATGCTGAACGCGACCGCCGAGGAGTGGAGCCGCTTCGAGCCGCGCGAGCCGACCATGAAATTCGTCGACCGCGAGGGCAATCCCTCCACCTACGAAGCGCTGCTGCGGGAAGCCGGCGGCCGCTATACGGGCGAGGCCACGCCGGAAAAATTCGCCGCGCGCCACGCCGCCGCGCAGGGCGCGCTCGACCGGCTGTCCGCCGAAATCCGCGAAGCGAGGCTGGACGCGCTCGTGGTTTTCGGCGACGACCAGAAGGAGCTGTTCCTCGAGGACAATATTCCAGCCCTGCTCGTCTATCGCGGCAAGACCCTGCCGCACGCGATGCGGGCGCCGAAGCCCGAGTGGGTGGACTGGTTCGCCGCGATCCAGGGACGCTACTACCTTCCGGGCGGGCGCGCCGAGTTTCCGGTCGAGCACGAGCTCGCCGAGCACCTGATAGCCTATCTGATGCGGCGCGATTTCGACGTGGCGGTGTGCGACCGGCTCCCGCGCGGCGAAGGCGAAGGCCATGCCTTCGCTTTCGTCCACCAGCGCCTGTTCGCCTTCGGGCGGACGACGCCGGTCGTCCCCATGGTGCCGGTATTCCTCAACACCTACTACCCGCCCAATCAACCCACGCCGGCGCGCTGCTTCCGCGTCGGCCAGGCGGTCCGCGCCGCGATCGAATCCTACGACAGGCCGGCGCGCGTGGGCGTCCTCGGATCGGGCGGGCTGACCCACTTCGCCATCGACGAGGCGTTCGACCGCGAGATCGTGCGCGCGCTCCAGTCGAAGGACGGCGAAGCGCTCGTGCGCCTGCCGCCGCGTAAGCTCAACTCGGGCAACTCGGAGATCCGCAACTGGATCGCCATGGCCGGCGCCTCGGAGCATCTGCCCGCAGCGTGGGCGGAATACATCCCCGGCTATCGCTCCCCCGCCGGAACGGGGACGGGGTTCTGCTTCGCGGCGTTCCGCTGAGCGGCGCGCTCTGGAGCCGAAGCACGTTTGATGTGTATCAACTCCGGAAACAGAGGCGTCGTCCAGGCTTTTTGATGTCGTGAACGCAAGGCGTCTATACGGTCGTCATCACCACCGGCGCATGGTCGCTCGTTCCGACCTCGGCAAGCACCGCGCAGCTCGTTGCGCGGCCCGCGATCTCCGGTGAGGCGAGGATGTAATCCAGACGCCAGCCGATGTTGCGCTGGCGCAGATTGCGCCACGGCGCCCACCAGGTAAACAGGTTCGCATTGTCCGGGTCGAGGGCACGGCCGACGTCCACCAGGTACCCGCCGAGGAGCTTTTCGAATAGCTCGCGCTCCTCCTCGCGCTGGCCGATGATGCCGGGCTTCCGCTCCTTGGGATGCACGTCCATGTCGGTGCGGGTGATGTTCATGTCGCCGCACAGCACGAGCTCGCGCCCTTCGCGGTGCAACTGCTTCGCCCACGCCGCGAGCTTGATCATGAAGCCGAGTTTCGCTTCATAGTCCTTGCCGCCATTGGGCACGTACACCGAAGCGAGGACGAGTTTCCCGAGCTCGGCCTGCACGATGCGCGATTCCATGTCGAACTCGGGGTGGCTGAACGCGGGCTCGGCGTCGAGCGCTCCCTTTCTGATGTGCAGCGACACCCCGGAGTAGGCGCGCAGGCCGTGCCAGTAAGTGTGGTAGTCCTCGAGCTTGACCTGCTCGGGAATCTGCGCGGGCTCCGCCTTCAGTTCCTGCAGGCAGACGACGTCCGGGCGGTCGCGCTCCATCCACTCGCGAAGCTGCGCCTGGCGCGCGCGGATGCCGTTGACGTTCCAGGTGGCGATCTTCATTTCGGAGGCAATCCCGATCGGTTTTCTGTTGTAGCATGAAATTTGATCGGATGCTCCCGAAAGGAAGAGAGGTATGAACGAGCGCGTTCCGGCCGAGGTCACCAAGATCACGCTGCTGCACAGCTCGATCTGATGAGTGCGCTGTTCGCACTCGGTTTTCGGCCGCTGTACCTGCTCGCGGGCGGCTACGCCGCGCTCAGCGTCGCGGTATGGGCCCTGCAATACGCCGGCTGGCTGCCGGGCGCCGGCATGCTGTGGCACGCGCACGAGATGCTGTTCGGCTACGCGTTCGCGGTGATCGCGGGATTTCTCCTCACCGCGGTGCGCAACTGGACCGGCTTGCCGACGCCGGCAGGCGGCGCGCTCGCGGCTATTGCAGCGCTGTGGATCGTCGCCCGCATAGCGGCCTTCTACTCGTTGCCCGCAGCCGGCCTCGCCGACGCGCTGTTCGCCCTTGGCGTCGCCTGGGGAATCGGCCGGCCGCTCATCGCGAGCGGCAACCGGCGCAACTGGTTCTTCATCCTGCTGGTGCTCGCGCTGGGCGCGGCGAGCATCGCCTTCCAGGCCTACCCGCAGCTCGGCATCTCAATCGGTCTGGACGTCGTGCTCCTCGTCATGACCGTGGTCGCGGGCCGCGTCATTCCGGCGTTCACCAACAACGCCGTGCCGGGCGCGGGTGCCCGGCGCAATCTGGCTCTGGAGTACGCCGCGCTCGCTTCGGTGGTCGCGCTCCTGTTCCTGGACGCTTTTCAGCTGCCCGTTGCGGCGGTCGCCCTGGTTGCCTCAGTTTTGCATGCCGCGCGCCTCGCGCTGTGGGCGCCGCTCAAGACGCGCGGGCGGCCGATCCTGTGGATCCTGCACCTGTCGTACGCATGGATCGTGGTGTATCTCGCCCTGCGCGGCCTGGCGGCGCTCGATGTCGTGCCGGCCGCGCTCGCGACCCACGCGCTTGCGGTCGGCGCGATCGGCGGCTTGACTCTGGGCATGATGACGCGCACCTCGCGCGGCCACACCGCCCGGCCCCTGGCGACCGGACCCGCCGAGCTCGCGGCTTACACGCTGGTGCAGGCCGCGGCCGTGGTGCGCGTGCTGGGTCCCCTGGTCGTGCCTAGCGCCTACACCGCGACGATCGGCCTGTCGGCATTGCTGTGGTCGGCCGCATTCGCGGTGTTTACGGTCGCCTACTTCCCTATCCTTTCACGTCCGCGCCTTGACGGCCGGCCGGGCTGAGCGACTGCCGCCCCGCCCGTCGATGAGGAGGAAGGCGCTTCACTTTACGACACGGAATTTGTGATGCGACGCCGCAGCGCGATCGAGGAGGAGCTTGCGCTCGCGCGAGTTGCGGGTGAGCGAGGCCGCGCGCTCGAACTCCGCGCGGGCTTCGTCGAGTCGGCCGAGCTTGGCGAGAAGATCGCCGTGCACCGCCGGCAGGAGATGATAGCCCTTGAGCAGAGGTTCGGAAGTCAGGACATCGACGAGCGCCAGCCCCTCCGCCGGACCGAAGGCCATCGAGACCGCGACCGCGCGATTCAGCTCGACGACAGGCGATGGGGCGATCTGGGCGAGCGCATCGTAGAGCGCGGCAATGCGCACCCAGTCCGTCTCCGCCGCGGTACGCGCCCGCGCGTGACAGGCGGCGATCGCGGCCTGGAGCGCGTAGGGGCCCAGCGCGCCTCCAGGCGCGCTCCCCGTTCCACCGCTGAGCTGCTCGGCGCGCTCGAGTGCGGCGAGACCGCGGCGGATGAGGAGGTGATCCCAGCGCGCGCGGTCCTGATCGGGCAAGAGGACCGGCTCGCCAGATGGTCCAACTCGAGCGAGCGCTCGCGACGCTTGTATCTCCATCAACGCAACCAGGCCGTGGACCTCAGGCTCACTCGGAAGCAGTTCGGCCAAGATGCGGCCGAGACGGATCCCATCGTCGCAGAGCGCGGGCCGCATCCAGTCGTCTCCGGCAGTCGCCGAATAGCCCTCGTTGAACACGAGGTAGAGGACCTCGAGCACCGACGCGAGACGCGCGGCGAGCTCGTCGGCGCGAGGGACTTCGAAAGGAACGCGCGCCTCGGCGAGCGTCCTCTTCGCCCGAACGATGCGCTGGGCGATCGTCGGCTCCAGGACGAGAAATGCGCGCGCGATCTCCTCGGTCGTCAAGCCTCCGAGCACGCGCAGCGTCAGCGCGACGCGCGCCTCGGTGGAGAGCACCGGATGGCAGGCCGTGAACACGAGCCGCAGGAGATCATCGCCGATGTCGTCGTCTATCGCAGCATCAACGGCGGCGGCGAAATCCGCAGCGGCCATCTCGTGCTGGGCTTCGAGCTCGTGACCGAGCTCCTCGTGCTTGCGCTCGAGGAGCTTGCTCCGGCGGAATTGATCCAGGGCGCGGTTCTTCGCGGCGGCCATGAGCCAGGCGCCCGGATTGTCCGGGACGCCCGTCCTGGGCCAGGTCTCGAGCGCGGCGACCAGCGCGTCGTGCGCGAGTTCCTGGGCAAGGCCCACGTCGCGGACCATCCGCGCGAGACCCGCGATGATCTTCGCAGACTCGATCCTCCAGACCGCGTCGATCGCGCTATGGGTTGCGGAAGCGGTGGCGGAAGCCGTCACGGCAATTGATCAGGCTGCTGATCCTGTCTATTTCCTATTGTCGTCCGGCGGAGTCTTGCGCGAGCGGGGCGGGACCGAACCCCTCCCATCCACCGCCCAAGGCCCTCACGACGTCGGCCACGGCGGCCCGCTGCACGCGCAGAGCGTCCGCGCGGTTCAACTCCGCCTGCAGCAGGTTGCGCTCGGAATCGAGGACCTCGAGTTGGGACAGCAGCCCGTTCTCGTAGCGTATCCGGGCGAGCCGCAGGGCCTCGCTCAGGGCGGCAACGCGTATACCCTCGGCCTCGAACGCTTCCCGCGCGCGCACCTGCGTGTAGAGCGCCGTTCGCACCTCGCGAAAGGCCTCCTGCAGCGTCCGTTGGTACAGCGCCACTGCCTGGCGCTCGCGCGCCTGCACAATTTCGATTTCTCCGAGCAGCCGTCCGCCCTGGAAAATCGGCTGTGCGAGCCCGAACGCGAGCTGCCAGATGCTCGCCGGGCCGGTGAAGAGGTCGCTGAGCGCTGCGCTCTCGCTGCCCAGGTAACCGCTCAGTCCGATGCGCGGGAACAGCAGCGCGCGCGCTTCTCCGATGCGCGCGTTGGCCGCGATCAGGCGCTGCTCGGCCTCGACCACGTCGGGCCGGCGCAGCAGCAGGTCCGAGGGCAGTCCTTCCGGGACCACCGGAGCGGCGGGCCCGCCGCGGTCGGCCGCGCGCGTAATCGCGCCTTCCATGATGACGCGCGGGCTGCGACCGATCAGCACCGCGAGCGCCAGCTCCTGCGCGTTGCGGTTCGCATCGAGCGCGGGCAGCTGCGCTCGCGACGCGGCGACTTCGGCCTCGAGCTGCTTCAACGTGAAGTCGTTGATCAGTCCCGCGGCATGCCGCGCCTTCTGCAGCTCAAGCCCGTTACTGCGCAGATCCAGCGAACGGCGCGTCGCCTCGACCTGGGAGTCGAGAGCGACGAGGCCGAAGTAGGCGCGGGCGACTTCGGAGGTAAGGGTGATGCGCACGGTCTGCTGCGCGGCCTGCGTGCCGAGCAGATTTGCCCGCGCGGCCTCGCTCCCTCTGCGCAGCCGCCCCCACAGGTCCGCCTCATACGCGACGTTGAGCTGCGCGCGGTAGCTCGTCCGCTCGAGCGGCGTGCCCGGCGGCATCGGAATGGACGAGCGCTCCGAGGAGCGGCTGCGATCGCCCTGCGCCGTGGCGTCTACCGAGGGCCAGAACTGGGAATCGACGACGCGCAGCACGGCGCGCGCTTCGTCCACGCGTGCCGCGGCGAGCACGAGGTCCTGGTTATTCGCAAGCGCTTCTTCGGTCAGCCGGTCCAGCACAGGATCGGCGTAAAGCATCCACCAGCGGTCACCCTTTGCCACGGCTCCTTGCGCAGGAACGCCCTGCCATGCGGCGGGCAGGTCCACTTCGGGCCTCTGGTAGTCGGGCCCGACGGCGCAGCCCGCGAGCAGCGCCGCCGCGATCAGGGGTTCATGTCGCATCACCGCTTCCTTTCGCCACCGGGTGATGGTGCGGTCCATGCGGCGCGCGCAGTCCCGCTTCGCGGTGGTGCCTTGCTTCCTCCTCGATCTCGGCGGTCGAGCGCGCCTCAGACAGCCTGCGGTCGACGATCAGCTTGAAGAACCACGGAATGAAGAAGATCGCGAGAAAAGTCGCGGCGAGCATGCCGCCCATCACGCCGGTGCCGGCGGAGTGGCGCGCGCCGGCGCCTGCGCCGCTCGAGAACACGAGCGGCATCACGCCGAGAATGAAGGCGAGCGAGGTCATGAGGATGGGCCTGAACCGCAGCCGCGCGGCCTCGACCGCCGCGGCCGCGGTCGACAGTCCCTCGTGCTTCTTCAGCACGGCGAACTCGACGATCAGGATCGCATTCTTCGCGGCGAGACCGAGCAGCGTCACCAGCCCGATCTGGAAATACACGTCGTTGCTGAGGCGGGCGATTCCGGCCAGCGGGGAGAGCAGTCCCTGCAGCCACGGCACCCCCATCGCCATGTAATACGGTATCGGCAGCAGGTTGTTGATGAAGATCGCCGCCAGCGCGCCGAACGTGCCGAAGGGCAGCGCGAGCATCACCGCCAGCGGCAGCGCCCAGCGGTCGTACTGCGCGGCAAGAATCAGGAACACCATCAGCGCCGCCAGCCCGAGCGCCAGGATCGAGGTCCCGCCCGAGCGTTTTTCCTGGAACGAGGCCCCGCCCCAGTCGAAGCTGAATTCCGGCGGCAGCGACTCGCGCGCGATTTTTTCCATGCGCTCGATCGCCTCGCCGGAACTGTAGCCGGGCTGCGCCTGTCCGTATATCTTCACCGCCGGCAGGTTATTGAACCGGTCGAGCGAATCCGGGCCCGAGGAGTAGTTCACCTTCGCCAGCGATGCGAGCGATACCATGCCGCCGCGTTCCGAGCGAACGTAGACCGCACCGATGTCGTCGGGCCGCTTTCGGTAGGCCGGTTCCGCCGACATCAGCACCTGCCAGGTGCGGCCGTACTTGTTGAAGTCGTTGACGTAGAAGGTGCCCAGCGTCGCTGCGAGCGTGTTGTAGATCTCGTCCACCGGCACTCCGAGCGCTTTCGCCTTCTCGCGGTCGGTGTCGACGTAAAGCTGCGGGACGTTGGCGCGCCACAGCGTGTTGACCTGGCCGAACATGGGGTCCTTGGCGACGGCTCCGAGCAGCTGCTGCGTCGCTTCGGCGAGGCGCTGCGCGCCTCCCTCGCCGCGGTTCTGGATGTAGAACTCGAAGCCGCCTGCCGTGCCGAGGCCGAAGATGGGCGGCGGCCCGAAGGCGAGCGCCAGTCCTTCCTTGATGTGCGCGGTCTTCATCCAGAACTCGCCCACGAGCTGGGGGGTCGACACCTTGCGCTCATCCCAGTGCTTTTGCGTCACGAAGATGGTCGCCGCGCTGTTGCGGAAGCCGCCGCCGAGGAAGTCGAAGCCGGTAAAAGCGACGACGTTGTCGTTTACAGGGTTCGACCGGATGAGTTCGACGACCTCGTTGACAACCCGGTCGGTCCGTTCCAGCGTGGCGCCGTCGGGCAGGAACACCGCGGCGATGTAGAAACCCTGGTCCTCATCGGGCACCAGCGACCCCGGCGTGATGCGCCAGAGGCCGAGCGTGAGCGCGACCATACCGGCGAACAACGCAAGCGCGATGCCGCCCCGGCGCAGCATCCAGGAGACGCCGTCCACGTAGCGGCCGGTCATGCGCCGGAACCAGTCGTTGAACCAGCGGAAAAAGCGCCCCGGCTGCTTGTGCTCGCGCTTGAGGATCAGCACGCACAGGCTCGGCGTGAGCGTGAGGGCCACCAATCCCGAGATCATCACCGCGATCGATATGGTCACCGCGAACTGGCGATAGAGCTCCCCGGTCAGCCCGCCGAGAAAGGCGATCGGGACGAACACCGCGCACAGGGTGAGCACGATGGCGATGATCGGGCTGGTCACCTCCTTCATCGCCTTGATCGCGGCCTCGCGTGCCTCGAGATGCTCCTCGTGCATGATGCGCTCGACGTTTTCCAGCACCACGATCGCGTCGTCGACGACGATGCCGATGGCGAGCACCATGCCGAAGAGCGTCAGCGTGTTGATCGAATAACCGAGTATCACCAGTCCGGCAAACGTGCCGATCAGCGACACCGGCACCGCCGCGAACGGGATCAGGGTCGCGCGCCAGTTCTGCAGGAACAGGAACACCACCAGGAACACGAGCAGCATCGCCTCGGAGAGCGTGATCACCACCTCGCGGATCGATACCTCGACGAAGCGCGTCGTGTCGTAGACCACGTCGTGCGTGAGGCCGGCCGGAAAGGCCCGCGCGAGCTCCGCAGTGGCCTTCTTGACGCGCTCGCCCGTCGCGAGCGCGTTGGCGCCGGGCTGCAGGAAGATGCCGACCAGCGTCGCGCTCTTGCCGTTCACGCGCCCCATGAACTCGTAGTCCCGGGAGCCCAGCTCGACGCGCGCCACGTCCTTCAGCCGCAGGATCGAGCCGTCGCCGTTGGCCCGCACCACGATGTTCTCGAATTCCGCCGGCTCCGACAGGCGGCCCTGAGTGGTGATGGTATACACCAGTTCCTGCGGACCGCCGGTCGGTGACTGCCCGATCTTGCCGGCGGCGAACTGGGCGTTCTGCTCGTTCAGGGCGCGGATCAGGTCGGAGGGGGCGAGCTTCAGTTGTGCAAGGCGGTCGGGGCGTACCCAGATGCGCATCGCGTAGTCCTTGGCGCCGAAGATCTGGACGTTGGTCGTGCCGGGGACGCGCTTGAGCGCGTCGAGTACGTTGAGAGTGACGTAGTTCGAGATGAAGAGGTCGTCGCGGCTGCCGTCGGGCGAAGTGAAAGCGATCACCTGCAGGAACGCGGACGAGCCCTTCTCGACCGTCACGCCCTGGCGCCTGACTTCCTGCGGCAACCTCGGCTCGGCCTGCTTGACGCGGTTGTTGACGTTGAGAGCGGCGGTGTCCACGTCGGCGCCGATCTCGAAGGTGACCTGGATTTCGACAAAGCCGGCCGAAGTCGAGGTCGAGCTCATGTAGAGCATGTTCTCGACGCCGTTGATCTGGTTCTCCAGGGGCGCGGCCACCGTCTGCTCGAGCACCGTGGCGGAGGCGCCGGGATACACGGCGCGCACCGTGACGACCGGCGGCGCGATCTCCGGGTATTGCGCGATCGGCAGCACACGCATCGAGGCCAGCCCGGCGATGACGATGAAGATCGAGAGCACGGCCGCGAAAATCGGCCGATCGATGAAGAAGCGTGAAATCATCTTTGTCCCGCTTTATGTCTTCTTGGCCGGTGCCGCGGGCTTTTCGGACGACTTCTCGACGGGCCCGGCCGGCGCGCCCTTCCCGTCTTTCCCTTCGGCGGGCGCCGCGCTGTCGGCCACTTTGACCGGCGCGCCCGGGCCGATCTTCAAGACGCCATCGACGATCACGCGGTCGCCGGGCTGAAGCCCGGCATTGATGATCCAGCCGTCGCCGGTCCAGTCGCCGACCTCGAGCGGGCGCGGCTCGGCCTTGCTCTCGGCATTGACGATGTAGGCGAACTTGCCCTTGGGGCTCTCCAGCACGGCGCGCTGCGGAATCACGATCGCACCCGGGCGCAGCGCGCCTGCAAGGACGACGCGCGCGAATTCCCCGGGGCGCAGCTCGTTGCCGGGGTTGGCGATCTCGGCGCGCGCCTCGCTGGTGCCGGTCTGCGGGTTGACGCGCACGTCGGAAAAGCTGAGCAGGCCGGGCCTGGAGTACAGGCTGCCGTCGGCGAGCTTGACCGTAACCTTGAAGCGCCCACCGTCGGGGATCTTCAGTCGTCCGGCCTCGACGTCACGCCGTATCGCGAGCCGGTCGCGGTCGGGGATGCCGAAGATCACGTACATGGGATTGGATTGAGTGACCGTCGTAAGCAGCACGTTCGATCCCGAGACCAGCGTCCCTTCCGAGGCGAGCGAGCGGCTCGCGGTGCCGGAGATCGGCGATTCCACGCGGGTGTACTCGAGATTGAGCTTCGCCTCGTTCAAGCGCGCACGGACGCTCTTCACTTCGGCTTCCGCGATTTGCTCGGCGGAGACGGCGTCGTCGAGCTCCTTCTGGCTCACCGCTTTCGACTGGAGCACCGGGCGCAGGCGCGCCGCCTCGCGCTTCGCCTGCGCGAGCCGCGCCTCGGCGACCGCGAGGTCCGCCTCGGTGCGGGCGTAGGCCGCCTGGAACGGCTCCGGGTCGATCACAAAGAGCGATTGCCCCTGCTTCACGACCGTGCCTTCCGTGTAGTTGCGCTTGAGCAGGATGCCGGTCACGCGAGCGCGCACCTCGACCTCGCGGTAGCCGGCGGTCTGCGCGACGTACTCGTAGGTCACCGGCACGTCCCGCCGCTCGACCACGATGGTGTTCACCACGGGCGGAGGGAAGCCGCCGCCATGGGGCCCGCCGGCGGGCTGGCAGCCCGCGGCGAGCAGCGCCAGCGCCGGCGCGATGATGATTGCCTTCATAGCTGTTGAATCTCCTTTTCGCGCGGTTCGGCGCATCCGCGGTTTGGCATCTTTTCCGGGTAGCGCACGCTTATTTCTCTGCGACGGTCTTCAGGCTGGCAAGACCGGCCTCGAAGTCCTTGCCGATCATGGTGTCCATATTATAGAAAACCCCCACGAGCTTCGAAATATACGGACTGGGACCGTGTATGGCCCAGGTGACGTTGGTGGCCTCGCCTTTAGGCTCCAGCGTGAAATCGACGATGTTGTGGGCTTCGAACGGCTTGACGAAATCCAGCCTGATCCTGACCCGGGAAGGCGCAACCGACTCCGCGATTTCCATGCGCCCCTGGCCGACGTCGCTGTTGCCTTCCCAAGCGTACGCGGCGCCCCTGCCGCTCGTCGCGTCGCCGCCGAAGCTCCTTCTCATCGCCGGATCTTTTTTCTCCCAGGGCGACCAGGATTCCCAGCGGCGGAGGTCGTTGATCAGGGCGAAGACCTTCTCCGGCGGCGCCTTGATGGTCGCCACGCGCTCGACGCGGAAGGTGTCGGGCCGGGTCGCGGCATAGGCGAGAAGCGCGCCGATCAGAACGACGACGACGATGAGGATTTTCTTCAGCATGACCATCTCCTCTTTCTCAGGACTCCACCATGACCTTGAAGCCGCCGTAGATCATGCGCTTGGCGTCGAAAGGCATGTCTTTCATGCCACCCATGCCCGCGATGCGCGGGTCTTTCATCACCTTGGCGTTGACACGGTCGCGGTGCTTGCGCGACTTGTACACGATCCACGAGAACCAGACGACCTCGCCCGCCTCGAGCTTGACGCTTTGCGGGAACGAGGTGTGCTTGCCCGGTTTCACGTCCTCGGCCATGCATTCCCGGAACTCCACCGCCCCGTGCTCGCGCCAGATCTTGCCGGCCTTCTGCGCCATGCGCCGGTAGGCTTCCACTTTTCTCTTCGGGACCGGCAATACGAATCCATCGACGTATTTCATATGAAGCCTCCTTGCGTTTTCTTGGCTGCGTCAGCGTTGTTCATATGCCTGCTTCAAACCGTCTATGTCGATTTTTTTCATTTGAAGCATGGCCTGCATGACTCTTCTTGATCTTTCAGGATCGGCATCACCCAACATCTCGCCCAGAGCAGAAGGGATGATCTGCCACGACAGCCCATATTTGTCCTTGAGCCAGCCGCATTGGGATTTCTCTCCGCCCTCGGAGAGCTTCTCCCACATCTCATCGACCTCTTCCTGTGTCTTGCAGTTCACGAAGAGCGATATGGCTGGCGAGAATGTGAAGTGCGGACCGCCGTTTAACGCCATGAATTCCTGTCCAGCGAGCTGGAACGTCACCGACATTACCGTTCCCTTCGGCCCGGGCCCTCCTTCCCCGGAACGGGTAACGTGCCCTTTCTTTGAGTTCTTGAAAATAGAGACATAAAAATTCATCGCCTCTTCGGCTTTGTTGTCGAACCACAGGAACGGGGTGATTTTTTGCATTAAATCTTACTCCTCCGAAAATAACAGTACGCGCCGCGCTGTCAACCACCACTCAACGCCTGAACGATGATCACCTCGTCACTCGCGTTGAGCGACTGCGACAGGTCGCGCACCTGGTCGCCGTTGACGAAGATGCGGATGTGGCGCCGTATCCTGTCCTGCTCGTCGATCATGCGGAAACGAATCCCGGGGTATGCGCGGTC